>ERZ808278.78-NODE-78-length-84002-cov-14.639046_pt1 | contig 84002 bp, 78 predicted proteins | sample MGYA00521239_ERZ808278 | MGnify/ENA primary metagenome ERZ808278 (study PRJEB31516, sample SAMN03275600) | gut metagenome | biome: mammalia-associated habitat; material: feces | host: Papio cynocephalus | place: Kenya | collected 2012-07-17 ...
ATTATATCCTATATTATCTATTCAACTAGGCATAACTTTGTGTGTATAATGTTTTTAAAGCCGTAATTATCACTAAATCATTACCACTATATATTACTCTAACTTTACATCACTTATCTCTTATACGGGCTGATTTTGTGGTATCTTTAAGTATAATTGGTTCAATATTTGTGTATCAAGAGTCTTCTTTATATTGAATATTCCCAATTCTACGACCTGCGGTTTCTATATCTTTACATTTTTGATCTACTTTGAGATAGTAAGTATTCAAGGTTGTATCTCATTCTATATTAGCATTTTGAATACCAGTATGGGAATATCTTCCAATTTCACTATCTTCTGTGTACGAGTTATCTTTTAAGCCTTTTTCTTTATATAATTCAGCTTTATTAAGATGATATACATCGCCCGTAATAGTAAATTGTAATTCTTCTGGTTTAACTTTGTTAGATATAATTACTAGATTATCAAATATTTTGTGTAATCCTGTTTCTGCATTTACAACAAATTCTAATTCAAATTTCTTTTGTTCGCCATATCATTTACACGGTAATATTTGATTATTTGGATTATCATCATTATAATCCATTTCATCAAATGTGCCGGCCTTTCCGTGAACGTATAAACAATATTTATCTTTATTTACGTCTTTATTCTCAGGCTTTAATCCAAATGAATAGAATATATTATCAATATTTTCGCTTAATAGCGGAGTCCAATCATATCTAGAAACTCACATATTTAAACGCTCATTAAAACAAATATTTCAGCATTCTTTTTTAGATGAGTTGTAGAACGTAAACATAACATCTCCCTTAAATGCATTGTAATGTGTTTTAACATTCAATTCAGTTAAAGTAGTGTATTTATTCATTTCGTCTAACTTAATATGAATATTTAAATATTGTTGTATTTTCATATCCGAAATCATCTCAATACCCTGCTGAGTAACTCTTCATATTTTCTTAGCTGTAGTATCAATTCCATATACTCCAATTGGGGTTCTAATAATAGAATCTTGTCAAATACTACCAAAATCAGGACTTACTACAGTTATTTGATTTTGCAATACTCCAGCTCCGTACATATGTACAGATTGCCCAGTAGTTGTTGATAATAAAGCTTTTTCATTTACAGGAATAATTCCAATTCCATGCTCAAAGACACAAAGTAAATTATTGTTTCAAGGAAGTAATTTAACTATAGCTCCATATTGCCTATCAATATCTTGATAATCAAGAGATTTGAATACAGCATAAGAGTTCTGAAAATTACCATAAGTTTGTACATCACTAAACATTATTCTATTATCAAATAAATCTTTAGTATACGGCACAGTTTCATATAAGTAATTTCGCTGTTGTCCTAGCGTTGTTGAATATCCTTGATTAAGTAATTTAGATTCAGGAATTTTATGAGATGCATTTACAGTTATATCCGATATTGGATAAAATTGTCTAGGATTTCCCATTAAATTATATTCATCCACATGGAACGAATCTATAGACCTAAGACCTAAATTGTAATTAGATAAACATTTAAACGTAACTCACATTCCCAAAGGAACTGTATTAATATCAGCTCTATTAATATCTGCAAAATCTCCTTTGTTTGAGTCTAATTTTTCACCTTTTACAGAATAATCATAATTTTTAACCATATTATTATAACCCTTATAATTATCTGCTCATGTAGATTGGTCTATAATTAATTCTGCAACAGGGGTTTCTGAATCAACAAAATTTCTATTTATTCTTACAGTTACAGTGGCTGTATAACAATCCCCTCTAAATATATCTAAAGTAGAATCCTCGTCAATACTAATTCTATTAGAGCAAGCAAAAAATTCTGATTTATTTGCTTTTGTATTTAAAAAATATTGTTCTGTATTTCTTTCGTTATATCCAGGATATTTAATAGAATATATCGTGCTTGGCTGCACTTCTCCGCAAATACCTATATAAGAACAAAAATTTCCTCTTATGAGTTTAGTGTAATCTTTATCGTCATTTCTACTTTCTAGGAATGAAAATTGTCCCACATCTTCAGAAGAACCACACTTAGATGAAAAAGAATACCCTCCAACATATTTTAACGGTGTATCTTCAGGAATATATATGGCTTTTGTACTATAACTCTTTTTAATTGGAGATTCTGATTCATCTGTATAGAAATACCTTGACCTTTCGGCTTGTTTAAGTTTAAATACTGATTGAGACTTTAATATAACCTCAGAACCGTCTAAACAGCTTTTACTATCTGGAATCATATCTACTTCTGGGCATATAATTCCGTAACCATAAATATTGGTAGACTCTACTTTTCTTGCAGAAAAATCATATACAAGCTTTTTATTTTTATCTATAAAACTTTCTGAGAAATATTTACCATCGTATAACATAGGTATATGACTTTGTTGGTCTATACCTACAGATAATCCCTGCCCAAGTGTGTATGCTGTTCTTTTTTGCCTAACTATGAAATACCCTTTAACTCCTAGTTTCTTTAAATGTGCTTTTACATCTGTTATATCTATATTATAATATAAAGGTTTTACTGTAGACGCTGCATAATCTATAACACTTATATCCGGATTTTTAAATACCCCAAAAGTATTTGTAAGCGTTCCATTTAAAAAAGCATTGTTCTCTAAATACTTGTTTTCATCGTATTTACCATCTCCAAGATTATTTTCATCAAGGCCATTAAATTTGCACCCTCGTAAACTATATACTGGAGATAGCGTCCCATTATTTAGAATGTAGACGATTCCAAGTCTATATATTTCATCCGGTCAATACCCTACATTATAATATATATTGATAGGATCGTAATATTCATCTAATCCATTAGATTTGTAATCTTCTAATTTAGTTCATCCAATACTATTTTCTTTTTGTTTAAGTGTTACTTTAATATAATATGATATATTTTGTAATTCCTTATTATTAGGAGTCTGCTTAGTCACATTACCAAAAAATAGCATATTTTGAACTTGTGCAGAAGTTTTAACAGAATCAACAACGTTATAGTTTATATTAAATTCTTCAACAGTAGTTTCTGCTTCTTCTTCGACTCCAGATATAATTATAGTTTCTGAATCCGATGTAATATCGTATGGTTTGGTTATGTTGTATGCCTTAATAAGCTTAATTCCATTATCGTCACTTGTGTATCTAACATAACTTAGATAAAGTTTATTATAATTAGAATCAAGATTATTTATATTAATTATTATAGATTTATCTGTAATTTCATCTTGAAGAGCACCTGATATAGAATCTATAGAAGAACCTTTAAATACCGCTATCGGACCAGATTCTGATATTACGGAAGACTTATTATAGTCTTCATCTCCATATCTGGCATAAAATATATACGTGCCTCCTTTTAACTGACCTGACCTTGGAACATCAATTAAATCTATTTTAGGAAATGTTAAAATAGGCTTAAACAATTTTATATCGTCATTAATTCTATCTGAAGAATAAATATTAGTTTTCTTGTTTTGGTTTCTATTAATGACTTTAAATTGATTATTTTCAATCTTTGTAAATCTAGAATTTACTATACGCGGAGGATTTTTATCATCGTTCAAAATGAGATTTACCGTACCATCATATGAGGGTTCACACTCTATATTAACTGGGTGATTTAAATCTAAATTAAGATTTGAATTAAACCCTTTAATATCTCCATTTTTATCCATCATATTTTGTAATGGACTGTATGCGTGTTGAAAATCCCCGCTTGTAGGATATGTTTTAACTGTTACTTTCATTACGTATTTGCATTAATTGTTATTTCGTCATTACAATATCCTAAAGTCATTGTAATCATTGTGTATTCGTCGCCTGATGTAGTGCTAGGATTATTTTTTACTTGAAAATATAGATGGTATGGCTTAAGATTATTTTCTTTATTGTTTAATATATCTATAATTTTATTACGTTCAATTGTTGTATCTCCATTACTTTGATATATACTTACATCCTCACCAAGTTGTAAATTTTTATCAGAAATAAATTTACCATTTTCTTTTATTGATTCTGTATTTATATTAGATATATTAGTTTTAACTTTTAATTTTTCTGCATTTAACAGAGATTTGGTTTCATCGTCAAACTCAATAATTATATTTGAATCAATTCCAGTAATGCCTACATTAGGAAAAGCTAATTCAGTTTCTGGACTTATTGTAAAATTGAGGCTTGATCCAAACACTTTATTTAAATCATTCCTATCTTGCTCTTTAAATAAATTATAGCCATTAAATTCAAACTTATTTAATTTAAGCTCTGCATTAACTTTTAAATTGATTGATTGATTTTCAATTTTATTTATTTCTTTTAAAGTAATAAATCCTCCTTCTGCTGAATCTGCATCAGTTTTAATATATTTTATATTATTACATAATGTTGTAAATTTATCAAATGCTTCGTTTAATCCATCTTCTCCAGTGATTATATTCCCATCAACTCCTAGAATTGGAACAAACTGTAATTTATCCCCTCATTTAAACAGAGCGAAATATGCTGGCCCATCTCATCCTGTTGTTTTATTATTTTTTGCAATAATTTCACTAGTCGTAGTACTACTTTTATCTTGAATTAAATTCAGTGCAATATACTTATTGTTTCCTGTAGAGACATTAGCAACAACCCAAATAGGAACGAATAGAGCATCGTATTTTTTTAGTTTCTCTTTAAAGAAATTAATTGTGTTTAAAGGAGTTACTTCATAGCGTTTTTGCCAAGAACTTATATTATATGTAAACTTTGCGTCTGGATTGTTTACAACAACAGTAGCAGTACCATCTTTAGGGCTCGCCGCAGTTAAATCTAAATGACAGTTACTAATTCCGCTATCTGTATTATATTCAATATGATTTTTGCTTATATAACTAATTATAGTCTGAAGTTCTTTTGAAACAGCGTCCACATTATATGTAATCGTATCATTATAATCAACTTCTGTTTGTAAGTTATCTATAATTTCAACATCATAATTAGTTTCGGTTTCTCCTATTATCAATTTAGCAGATTCGTTTGTAGAATCCCATAAATCTCCTTTAAGAAATTTTAAATTCGATTTAACAGAATAGTCTACATTTACAGGAATTGAGAAATTACAGTATAAATCATTATCTTTAATAGAATTAAACCTTTGTTTTTCTATAAATCTTGGATAATTATCATAATCTGAATTTTTCTCTCAAGACTGCAAATAATTATTCTTTGTTACATATAAAGATTGTGGGTCTGTAGTAATAGTTCAATTATTTAATTTTATTGTTGGTGTTTTTACAAAATACCTTCCAAACCAATCATTAAGAAATACATTATCATATCTTAATGAATTAATATTATTAAATAGTTCTGAAGTTATTACGACGTGGCTAGTCTCATTGCTTTTATCTCCAAAACTTACTTTCGATACGAGCTTATATATACTTTCCTTTCTAAAATCATTATTAAATTTAAAATGATATGTACTATTTCCAAGCTTATTCCATTCCGAATCAATTAAGGTTAATTTACATTTGTTTCCATTACAGTCATATCCAGTAAACTCAAGTGAATACTCAAGATTTGATATAGTATTATTAAGTCCTTCTGTATCAAAATTTAACGTAAACTCCTCATCTGTTACCGAATATGTTCAAAGTTTATTTCCAATAATAATAGTATTTGGATCTACGGCAACATCTGTATCAACAGTATAAATAACATCTGGATATTGTATATTAACTGTTTTATCAGAATTCGATATAAATATTGAAGTTATAAGCTGTCTATCCGTAATTTCAAAGTCTCCAGAGATATTATGTATAAATTTATAGTAACCATTATTTAAATCAATGGGTTTGTCAAAAGTAAAATCTTGGTTGTTTACGATACATTTCACAACTACTTTGTCTATATCGCCTCCAATATACTTTTTGTTTATCGTAAACGATACCCTAAGTCCTATATTTAATTTTTCTTTTTCAACAATTAATTCGTTTTCCTCAACATTAACACTCTCTTTATATTTTTTTATATAAGGAATTGAAGTAGGAATAACGGAGACATTTTCAATATTAATTAGCTCTTGTTTAAAAGCTATATTACCAGGAATGGTTCAATTTGCTTTATTAAAATTATTAGCATCTATTTTAATATCTTCTTTGTGGAAGTTTTTATTCTCATCTACAATTCCTCATACTGTATAAAACCATGGATTTTCTCCAAGAACGGATTGTGTATTATCAACCTTATATTCATCTCCTGGGTTAATTATTGAATTAAATATAATGGTTTTATTATATTGATTTACTAGACTTTCGTATTCACCAATAAGAGTTGCTTTTTCGAGATCTTGACCACTAGAATCAGTTTCATCGCCTATATCTAATTTAACAGGAGATGGATATGTTCCTATTTCTGTATTACCTTTTTCATCACAAGAAACAATATAAAGAATTCCTCCATATTCCTTCATGCCAATCGGGATATATCCTTTACTTAAAACACAATTTTCTAAAGCATAGTTTCCCATATCATTTTGTAAACTATGCTCGTTACCGTTATATGTTATTATAGTACCATTTAAACAATCTGTTAAGGCTGTATTTGGGGTATTTATTGGATTCAAATCCATTATTAACCCGTCAGATCACGTATTTATTGCTTCTTTTCTAGCCATCTATAGGTTGCATTATATTGTTTGAATCTCTTTTACTAACTAAAGTAATATTTCTTGAAGATATATCTATATATTTACCAGTTCCCATATCTTCTAATCCGGTTATACAGAATACATATTTTTTATAATAATAAAAATTAAACTCTTCCCTTATTTTAGATATAAGTACTTTTGGTATCTCTATCTTATTTTTATATCTTCCAGATTTTTTAGGTATATATTTTTTATATTCTTCTTCGTCTAATGCAAAATAATATTTTCCATCTCAAGGTTTTCGCTCTGAGTAATATGTTAATCTGCATTTTATTCTCCATTTTATATTTTGGTATCTCCAATATAATTTGGGATCCATAAACATTTTTCCAAATAATATACTAAACCCTCATTTTTTAGATCTCATATATACATCAGCTCCCAATTTACAAAATATATGCAACAACATAAATCCTCTTGTTGCTATTGTTGTATAGTCGTCTTTAGTTAAATCAGGAATATATTTATGAACTTCATCATAATAGTCCTCTATATACTTTAGTTTCATTAGTAATAAACTTTTCCGTTATTAATATTGTTATAAAACATTTCTTTTAAATTTTTACTTATGTATATTGGTTTTTCTTTTAAAACGCCACTTCTAAGTCTATATTGAAAACATAATTGATAACCTACAAAATTAGATTTTAATAAATCAATTCCTTTCATTCCTCCCACCTGTTTAATACGTTGAAGTTCTTGTCCAACTATTGGTTTAACACAAATAAAAGCATCTTTATTATTTTTTAGCGGCAATACAAAAGTAATATTATTTTCAATTATATCCAATATAATTAAACACATTAAAAGTAGGAATACGAGTACGCAAAAATCTTTACGAAGATGACAGTTATATGTGTTAAGACATATCTCTTTCTTTATTTTTAATTTTTTAGTATTAAACTTCTTAAATAAGTCTATGGTTCTAAAACAATACGAATAAGGATTAAATTTACCCATTATATAATTGGTTTTAATGATTTACCATAACATTTTCTGTCTGATCTAAATTTAACATCAAGAATATCGTTCATATCATTCTGTGTTAAATGGTCTTTTAATCTAGCTGCATTACAATTTCTATATCATTCTGCCTCTATTTGCTGTACTAACGCATATCCGTATTTAGATGTTGTCCCTCGCTTTAAACATTCTTTAAATGTTTCCCTTCAAGCAACAAATGATGCAATTGCTTTCATTTCACGATCATTAACTAGTGGAAGTCCGTCTTCGTCGTCACAAAGAATTCCGTGATATAAAACACACACATTATCAAAATCTCTATCAAAATAAAGAACCCCATCTCCTTCTTTATACTTAATTAGTTTTCCTCGTACGTTGAAAGGGTTGTTTAATGTAGGCCACATATCTATATAGCTTTCTACATACACAGAATTAAAATCAACAAAATCATCTTTACTGCTAGTAAGATTAGCATCTGCTATTGGAATGCTTACAGATTCAATTATATCTGCATTACAAGGAAGTTTTAATTCGCAATTTTCTGTATTACCGATATATTTATATAGTTTGGTATGCTTATTTCCAATTTTATCTCAACCAGCTAAAGCAACATCTTCAAATGTATTTGGATCAGGTGAAATACCATATAATGTATCCACCATATTATATATTGACTTAAAATTATATAGCATAATTATACTGATTTAGCTGAAAATGGAGCTGGAGCTCTATATATATTAACCTTCTTATAAAGAAGCCTATTTTTAATTTCATCACTTATAGCTCCCAACTCTGAATAATCTGTTTCCTGGCAACAATTATATTGCTGAAGTTCCCTTGGATCTTTAAATATTCCAATTACAGAAATATATTTAATAAATGGGGCATTAAAAATCCACCCGTCATACATTCCATTTTCATTTGGAGTTTTCTCTATATAAACATAAGGTTTTCTTGTAGCTCTTTTTCTATATTTTTCGTATTTAACCGATTCAAGATTATAATATACTTTAAATGAGTTGGATCTATCTGTGCTTCCTATATAAGCTAATGAATCAGTTCCTAAACCAGATATCAATTGTGGAATTTCAAAATGTTTAGCCATTTGAGGATTTGATACGGCAGAACTACAAGGACACTTATTTTGATCTTTACAATCTACTTCAATACAATTAATTGCATTATACATATCTTTTATGACAAGAATGTTTTTAATATACCATTCCTTTATAATAGAACTTCTGCAATCAATTATTTCATCTTCAAGTTGTTCAATAGAAATATGCTCTCTATCGTCTAATTTTATAACGTTTCCAGCATATAAGTCATTGACTATAGCTGAAGCTATTTGTTCAACTGTCATATATTATAAAGAAAAAGAGCGGGCGAGATTAACTCTCACTCGCTCTATATGTTTATTTATCTTATATTACTTAAAGTTTAGTGTCATCAATAACTTCTTTCTTACTTTCCTCGTTTGCCATTGATGTAGCTACCTCTTCAGTTAAGCTGTTAAATATCTTATTGAGTTTTGTTTCAGCAGCGCTGCCAGCTTGTACGTAAATTACCTGAGTTGAAATTCCGGTAACAAGCTGATTTACACCAGAAAGTCCGCCAGGAGCAGCTCTATCGACTTTATATTGGAACGAATACTGATTGTACATAGCACCTACTACAGGAGCCTCATCAGCATAAAGTGGAGTATAACGCATATTTGGACCTGAAGGAAAACGCAGATTCTCTCTAATCCACTTAGCGGTACCAAATTCTTGAACTGCATGAACTAGCTTAGCAGAAGCACTACTTACGGTTACTTCATCCTGTCCATCAGCATAAGGCGTAAACTCAGTAACAACAACCTCTGCAAAGTCAAAAATACTAGAAGTAGTAGTTAAAACGATAGTATTAATTGTTTTCTTTTCTTCATCTTCGCCCTCTTCTCTAGTACTCTTTTTAACAGTAAAGAGCCTATTGCCAGAATCTTGAGAAAGCTCTAGAGCGTTTACAACAGTATCAATAGTATCTGCCTTAGTTTCAACTACAAAAGGCTTACCAAACTCATGCCAGTTTGGCATAGCAAATTCGGCAAATTCTGTAGATGGAGTAGAAAGGAAAATGGTAACCCTCATAAAATTTCCAGCCTTTGGTGCGGCATAGTCAAATGTCGCGGTCGCCTCTTTGCCTTTAGTTCCCTTAGAAACATATACTTTATCTACAATATTACTAAGAAGATACTTACCACCTCTTTCGAGAACCACTCCCGTAATACTTGTTCCATTTGTTATTGCGTGAATACCGTTGGCATCGTTTACAATAGTTTCGTGTATATAATTAAACATAGTTATTTTCTAATTTAGTTATTTTTATTTTCTGTTTGTTGTTGCTGATATAATGGATTAACAATTGTAGAATTTAAAGGAATATTTGTCTGTAGTCTTGGATCAACAATATTTTCCATATAAAGTCTAACAAACACATTTATTATTTCATAACAAACATAATCTGGAAATTCCAATACTTGTGATGTATCACTATCGGATTTTATTTGATCTTGTGTAAGATATATATAAATAGGAGATTTAATATAATCAACATATACAGACTTCAATTCATATAAAGGATTACTTCCGAATCTAAATTCAATCCTCACTTTAGATGAATTGGAAATTCTATTTTCTTTAGTAGATATTTTATTTGTAGAACTAGATATTTCAGTATCTAGATCAGAATCTGTTGGAGTTGCTATGCTAGTATTTACATTATTTATATAATAATATGGCCTTTTAAAAGAAGGTTTCATATATGCATTATTCATAATTTGAGTATACATATCTGAAGTGAGTCTTCTTGCTGGATATTTATATGTTTGTCCCTGTTTAATACAGCCTTTGTTTTCTGTAGTCTCAAATTCAAGAATGCAGTTAAGTAAGTGTAGATAATCTAAAGGCATTTCAATACAATTATTAATAGGGTTTTCAAATGTATAACTAGCTTTTAAAACTCTAATATCATCTGTACTTTGTTGATCAATCTCGTATTTTGAATACACAAGATTTATATATTGTTGTATAGCTTTATTGATAATATAATTAAAATCCTCCAAGAGCAAACTAGGAGCTTCAAGTTTATTTAATTCAATTAAAGCTGCGTCATAGAAATCTCTTGCAGTCATTAGCTATAAATTACTTTTTCTTAATTGGTTTTACAGGAGTCTTTTTTGTTAGTTCCGTAGGAGTTTCGTCTACCTCCTCTGGAATTGGCTCAGTAAAATTAATTTTATTTTCTAGTTCTGATACAGGAGCATATTCTGGATAAGTCTGGAACTTAATCTGATCGAGAACTCTCTTATTAGTTGGCATCTTAAAGAAAAGAAGCACTGCATCGTCAGTTGCTCCTAGAACTGCATCTCCATACATATACATACCATCCTTCTTCAATATAATTGCTTTTTGTTTAGCATCAATAAGAAGAAGTTTAAGCGCCATATCACCACTGGTATATAGTTCAATAATTTGGTCTGGATTACGCTCTGCCATCTGATACAAGTAATCTTCAACATCAGAAGGAACCGCATTTTCCATATATTTACCAAGAATCTTACACTTTGTAAGCCTTCCAGACTGGCTATCATTTCCAATATAAGTCCAAGCCTTAGTAATCTTCTGTTTCTTGCTTACATTCTTACTTGATTCAACGCCAGGAATATCCACATAAAACTCAGCAATTCCATACCTTTCTTTATTACCATCAATGTAAAGATCCCCATTAGCATCTCTAGCATCTCTAGTAGGAACAATCAAATCTGAATTTTTAATACTTTCCCAAATATTTCTCTGAAGTGGATCATCAAGATCGAATGTAGTACCATCTGTAACTACAATATCTGCATCTTCTGCAATGAAATAAGCACTTTCTGGACTGTTTCTTTCTGCATCTGACATAAGCATTTCTGCATTACCAAAAGCGTCATATCTAACAGGTTTTACAAAAGGGAATGGAGAACCATTCGATTGTTTACAAGGCTGAAAGTGTACTTCCTTAACTTTTCCAAATACGTTTCTTAACGTAATAATATTACTCATAACTAATCTAAATTCATTCTAAATCTAATAAAAATTAATATAAACCAACCTCCCACCTGAAGGGAGGCTGGTAATTATATTTTAGGACCAAAGTCCAGCTCTTTCCTCTTCGCCAATAAGAATTACTGACTTATATGGATTGAACAAAGCTATTCCAGAATAGCCGAAGTTTACAAGCTTTGTTCCTGCAACTGGAGAACTTACTTCGCCAGACGACAGACCGGACAGACCACCTCATTTAAATGTTATCGTAGAAGCTTTTTATCCTCTACTTCTTTAAGTTTCCTTAAAGTTCAGCATATATTTTCATCTCATAAAAAGATGTTCCGTACTCGTGGGAGAATTATTAGTACCATAATCTTCATCTCCTATGCGTTACAATCTCCATTGGTTATGTGAGATCACGGTATTAGCATGACATAAGTTTTAGCTTTTACCGTTTTTACGGAATTTTTAACTATATATTACTATATAGTGGCGCAAGTGGTATTTTACGCCAGTAATAACGTTGTGAATAAACTGCCCACCTTTGAAGGTATACTGTGCCATAGCTGGCTTTCCAGTATCCTCATCCTTAGTAAGATCTACCATAATTGCAAACTTACGTGTAGGGTATTCAACATCAAATGTCCTATCTACCTTCACGATAAGTGTATTTCCTGCATAAGTATAGGATTCATAGGTAGCACCAAGATTTACCATCTTGTTCTGACCCATTGAATAAAGGAATGCTCCATCAGTCTTATGACCAATAATCCACTGAGAAGCGCATCTCTGCCACTCTGAATAGAAACTAGTATTCGAGATGAGGACTCACTGATTCCCCTGTGGTTTCTTAGCCTTTGCAGCCATTGCCTGCATTGCTTTTTCAAAGAATCCCATATTAAGTTTGCTAAACACAAACTTCGTTGCAAAACGCTCGATCTGGCTTATAAGGCCATCTGAAGTAATAATCGGGCGTCCTTGCTCGTCATAATGTTTCCCTGTGTTAAACTTTACATTTCTGTAAAGGGCAGACTATATCTTAATCTTTTAACGACTCTATATTAGATGTATTACCATAAAAATATCTTCAACGAAGATTTGCACAATGTTTTCTATATCCTGATAACGCTTTACTTATTCCTGGCACGCCAACACGTAGCTCTTCAGATGCCTGTTTTAACGATTTATAGGATTTAATAAATTCTCCATTATCGTTATAGCATGCAACTGCCGTACCACCACGATCTACTGGTATATAATTAAAGTGTTTTTCATAGCTTCAATAATATCCATGCGATGATCTAATTTCTTTATTACAAGCAGCACCAATTGAAGATTTTGTTATTTTAGTTTCTCTAGAAGCTTCTGCTATACTTTTATAATATCTAATGTAATTTCCCTGCAGGTCGAATTGATATATAGGTTTATATATTGGGCCAATACCTTCAATATCATCTGTATTCCCTGTATAATATTTTCATTGATAGTCTCTGCATCTCGTTATTTCTCCGCAGCATGCGGCGTGAATTCCACTATTAGAAATTCCGGTTATTTGCGAGGCTTCCGTAATAGAATGAAACGTTCTGATAAATTTACCATCAATTGAATATTGTGCTATTTCACGTTCAGTTGCAGAAGAAGGGACTTTACCTCCAGTACACATATTATAAACATCTTTTCTTTTTAAGAACTCTCTGTTTACTAATTCAGCTTCTTTTTTATACGCTTGAATTTTTCCTTCTTCTGTATCTGGATATTCAAATAAAGTTTCTCTTACAAAATTTTGTGGACCATATTTTCTTACAGCTTTATGAAAGGCATAACGACTTTTTCTATTAGCCGCACTTGGTATATTATGTAATCCACAACCTATATATCCATCATTTGTATCTATATCTGTTCTGTGAACTCCTATATAGATTTTACCATTTATTTTATTTGTCGTTTTATAAACTATGTATTTATACATATAAAGATTTCAAACATTTAGTCGTTGAACATTCGGCTTAAAGCCGCCTTTGCTGCTGATTGCCTAATCAAATAATTTGTCAAACCTTCATATAATATTGTGGTATTATTTGCTTAAAGGGTTCCCAGCAATTTGATTGAATTCTATATAATGTCACCACTATATAGCCCTGTAACTAATTGATAGTCAAGGTTTTGATGTAGCATCCATATTGGATTTACCTCATACAAGAGCGTTATTTCTAGCTTGCATGAAGCTATCCAAACAGTCTTTTTCAGCTGTATTCATCTTATATACAGGATCCATACCCTGAGAGGTATCACCCTTACCAATCTGAATGAATACATCTTCCATTGGCTTGTACATAGCAGACATATCTACATCACACCTATGTGTTGCTATGTACGTTCTAAATGACTCGGTATTACTCTGATATTTTGTGTACCCTTCCTGAGAAAGTTCTGGTACATAATTAGAAATCCAGTGTGTCTGATCACCAGCTGCTGGACTACCAATTACTGTAGAATCGTAATCATTGTCAAGTATCTGAGCAATAACCAACCAGCAGTTATCACGCAATCTCTGCGGTCTATTCATAACAATAAACTGCTGTCTTGTTTTCTCAATTACGAATGTATCATTCTTCTGATAGTAGTTCTCGCCAAAATAGAACTTAACATCAGTTGCACATTTACCATCACCTACAGGAGTAGCCAACAGTGGCAACCTCTTGATCTTCTGTACCTTAATACCCCATTCAACTACGAATGAAGGAATTGAAGTAAAACCAGATGGTTTATTTGAACCTGAGAATGAATTCATCAATGCTTCAGTTAGATATGAAGCAGTATATTGATCGTAAAGAGTTGAAACAATTCCGAGTCTCTCTGGCTTTGCGCCAAGAAATTTCATAAACATTTTGTTAACTGCATGTCACCATGCAGATCAGACTATATCATAATCTTATATTTTCTTAAAATAGTATCCATGACATTTTATATTATTTTTAATAGCTTTTGCAACATTATTATATCCGTCTTTTCTACAAGCTAAAATACTATCATATTCTTTTATTAAAATTCCACCATCATTATACATGCCTACTCTAATTTTATATTTAGTTGATCCAAATTTAGGCGTATATTTTTTCATATATGGTAATTTTTCTAAACTGAATTGCATATTATGCAGTATTTGCCCTGTTCTCATTGCTTTAAGTACAGCGCTTCCATTTTTTGAATCTGGATTTAGATATTTTGAACATTCGTATGCGGATTTAAATTCTTTTACAAAATCACCTTCTAAATTATACATATAAATATGTTTTAGTCTCTGAGTAGCACAACCCCCGCTTCCACCAATTTTAATATTATATGTATCTTTTCTACGAATAAATTCTTCATCAACAATAGACGCTTCTAACAAAAATGCTGCTTCTTTATTATCAAAAGATTTAATTATAATTCTTTTAAATTTATTAACTCCATATTTATTAACAGCGTACTGAAATGGAGTTTTACTTTTTTTATAAGACGATGGAACATTTATATTTACACCATTCCCAATATATCCATCGAACTCTTCTAGATTTTCTATTTTATGTACTCCAACATAAATTTTATTATTCGCTGTACAAATTGTCATATATACTATATATTTCATAAGATTTCCTCTATTTCGATTATATATTTAATCTACTCCCTCCCGGGATAGTCGTTGAACGTTCATTGGAGCTTCGATTTCGCTTGCTTTATCCAATGCTTCGCTGCTGATTTTCTCATTTGAGACGTTCCAGCAATTAAAAGGATTTTGCATAATAGATCACTCTATTATTGGACTTTATAAATTAATCCTCGTATGTCCTAGTACTCATATTGTTACCGTATAGGCTCTTTATCCTATACATCATATAGTTTATTATCCTATATGTTCAGACTATATCATCACTCACGTGTCCTGCGCTCTTGTCCTCATATATTCTATTTCTAGTTTCAGAGAATAGTCGTTGAACCTTCAAAGGTTGTTAAGCCTAAGCTCGGCTGCTGATTGTCCATTCAGGTAAGGATTTCCAGCAATTCACAGGATTTTACATGCCCAGTAGATTATCAAGGCATATTAGGACGTACGGTAGAAAAACCTGATATTCTAATCATAAAATTAAAAAAATTAAATTAACATATTATTACAATAGATCCGTATTGTCCCAGGCAGATGTAATACCAGCATCTCCTTTGGCAGATTGTTTAGGGGTTGTTGGTTGGACTACTACGGTATCTCCACCTTTTTTGTTCATCTTCTCAACCTGAGCTTCAAGTTTCTTGTATTTTGCACGTTCATCAGCAAGAATACCTTTTCAATATTTAGTTACATTAGAAAGAACTTCGGCTCCTTGAGTACGCAACCAAGCCAATTCAATTAAAGCATCTGGATTTTCCAAATCTTTAACCAACTGCGACTTGCCGTTTTCATCTTGATCAAGCAAATAAGACATCATTTGCTGCTTATCTGAGTCCTCAACTACAAGTGAATCACTATTATCATCTGTGTAATCTAGCTGAATTTCATTAAATTCGTTAGCAGCATTTATAAGAGTATTTTGTAAATCTTGTAGCTGTTGTTTCTGCTGTTGTTCTCTATCAGCAGCTTCCTGATCTTCTTGTGCTTTATATGTATCGCGAAGAGTCTTTGATTCTTTCTTATAAAGCTCTTCGTTCTTTTTAGCCTCTTCTAGTTTAGACAACAGTTCGTCATCCGTAAAATCCGGATACTGTCTTTTAAGATTAACCAAATACAAATCGTCGTCAGTATAATCATCTACAGTATATGATTTCTGATGTACTTTATCTGGATTGTCTTTAAGATAAGCATCAAGTTTCTGTTTAGCATACGTATCCAAAACTTGCTGCATAGACATTCTGTTCTTTCTTAGGAAATTAACAGTGTTAATCTCGTCTTCACTAAGTCCAGGATCAGTAACTTCTTGAAGAATTTCAAGTTGTTCCTCTGGAGTTAGGCTATTAAAATCTTGTTCTTGTGTTGTTCCGTCCTCATTCTCAAATGAGATTTTAGATGGATCTTTAATTCCTCTAGTTTGAAGAAATGAATACAAAGGATTGTTTGAATAATCCACAACATCTGGATCAGCATCAGATTTATTATCTGGTTCTGAACTAGGCTCCTCTGTTGATTCTTGATTTTGATCTGACTCTTGAGTCAGATTTACATCATCAAGCATGTCATCAAACGTATCAACATGTACGTCTTCCATAAAAAATTACATATTAGTTCATAAAATCTCTTATTTCGTGCAAATATAAAAAATAAAAATTTAATTTGCAAATTATTATAAAATAATTTAAGCTCCCTATAATATAGAGAGCTTATAAATTAGTCTTCTGGAGCAGTAAACAAAATACCCTCCAATTCTGGTTCTACCATTCCAAGTTTAATATCAGATGCTTTAAGCATTTTATGCCAAGAGTTAAATGAAATAGGCTTTATATCACACGCTGTGTCATCGGCCATAAGTTCATTAAATAGCCCATTAAACTTATTAATCTTTTCCTGAAGTTCATCCGATTTTTCAGCATCTGTGTTTACATCTTTAAGTTCCTCCTCAGTAAAGCACTCCTTTATAAGAGAATCCCATTGTTCTCTCATTGTCTTAAATGCTTCTGGAATAAGTTTTTTCCACCTAAGAACTTTATAAGCATCCTTAGCATCTTCAATTGAGTTTGTGTCTACAGTAAGTAGATTTGTGTTGTTAATTGCATTTAAAATAAAATTTTTCATATTAGTTCTTTTAAATATCATTTAAAGTTGTTGAAATATCTCCTATCGCTTTTGTTATGATTCAAAAATTATTTATATATATAAAAGTAATAAAAACAGGACCTTTTCGCAAATAAATTTGATTATATGTTGTTCATTCATTGTTTTGATTAACACTTTTATCTGGCCACATTATAATTCCTTCTATAATAGATGCATTATTTGTTCCTTTAAGTTTATTCTCATAATATCCAGGGTAATATACATTTATTGTAACTCCATCTCATTTTGAGTCTTTATCAAGAAGTAAATGTGTTTGCTCTATCGCACTAAATATTAAATTTGTTGAATTATCAAAAGTATTTTTATTTACTACACCACTGATTGTTTTAAATGGGCATCTAAACATATTTGCTGTAATTTCTCCGACTATTTTTAAACTTCCGCTTTCATCGATTTCTTCATAAGTTAATGAATTCCCAAGTTTGAATTTATTATTTTTAAAATCAATATAGCTACTACCGTCTGGGGAAGAAAATAACGATGCTTTTATTTGGCCTGGAGTAATCTCTGTAAATCCGTTCATTGTAGAAATACTTGGGGTTCCAGATTTTGTTGTTACAATAGCATATAAAAGATAGTACCAATCAAATTCCTCATCAAACTTTTTAGATTCTGTAGTTACATATAGATATCCAACACCAGTTTTACAATACAATCCTGGATCTCTAGATGTATCTGCGGTAGCGTCTACTTTATTATATTTTAAGGTTACGTCACTTATAGTGATTTCACTATCAATATCTCCGTCTGAATCATAACTGCAACCGATATCAACATTAGCCCCATATCGTCCAGTTTGTTTATTATCATTAACTCCAGTTATTACTTCATTTTTCTCAACTACAGCATCAATTCTATTAGGAACTTTTAAATATACATAATATGTTGTATCTGATTGTATATCTATTTTAACTGAATTATCTTTTAAATTACCATTTAGAATATATCATCTCCAATAATGACGAATATTATTATAATTATCATTACTAGGTGCCACTTTTTCTGGACCATCTAAAGTCATATGCTGAATATATCCTGGAGTAAACATTAAATCATCGCCTACAACTTTTAATGGATCTTCTACAGTTTTTTCGCTTGTAAAATTCTCTATCCATTGAAATTGTAGCTGCTCAGAACCAACACTTACTTGCATGGTTTGTACTGTAATAGGATTTATAGATTCTGTAAAACCGTCTAACTTTGAATTTATTAAAGCCTCTTGAGTTTCTTGAACGTCTTTAAATGTTCTATTAGTTACATAATTTTTAAGAGCTTGTTTTAAGTCGTAAGAAGTTATATAATCATCAAGATCAATTTCTTTTTGAACTGGGACTTCTGGTAATTTAATGCTATCCTTAAATTCATCAACTTTAGTTCCAACTAATTTACCGATATTATTAAGTTTTCTAAAATCTATTTCATATAATTGTCCTTTAACTTTTATATATAGATTTCCAGAAGTTTCAAGTATTAAATCTTTATTTGAATTTCCTATTATTTCACCATTATTTATTAATGACATAGTATTCTATATTTTCAATAGTAGTATGAGGATTTTTAGATATTGCATACACATTTTGTTCTTTAATCTTCTTGGTCTTTCATAAAAAACCTAAAAATCTTTTATGAATAGTAACAGCGCTTATAAACAGAGAATCTTTATTTGAAATGTTTATTGCAACCTCATTTTTATATATTTCTCCATTTACTTTAGCTCAATTATCGGATCAATTAAATACTCTAATAGTATTATATAAAGAATCTACATAAATAATACTGTCCCGTACTTCTGTAATAATCTTTATTTCTGTATTAGAGGCATTCTTTATAAGGTTATCTAAATCTTCATTTTTCTTTTTTAAGCTTTCTATAGTTTTTAAATCAGATTTTCTATATTTTTCTAGCTCTGCTATTCTCAATGTTAATGTATTATTTTTAGCAACTGAAAGACTGTCTTTAGTTTTTCATACTACGCATTCAGTTAAAGCAGAATTCATATTTTGTTTATATAAATCTCTATCTGATTTTATTATATTTATTCTATTAAATTGAAAACAAATAATAGCTATAAGAATTGCTGAAATTCCTGCAAAATATATTGTTTGTTTCATTTTGTTAATTTCTTTTTTAATATTCTTGGATGATGGTCATAAATTAAATTTATTACAATACTAGAATTTCTAAGTTCTATTGACACCGCTTTATAAAACTTATGTTTTAATTCCGTTTGTGTTATGCGTTTACCGTTAAAATTAGAATATCAAATACCAATTCTTTCAAATACTTTTTGAAGATAATGTTTAGAATTACATAATTTAAATCATCCGTAATAACTACTAAATACCTTTTTAAACTTATATATAGATATTTTATTATTTTTATAAGCATTTATAAGTTTAGTTACTTTAATTTTAATTGATTTTCGTAATAATGTATAATTGTGATAAAATACATAACCAACAAAATCTATACCCCGTTTATCCACTTCAAATACAGCGTAATTAGGTTTTATTTCTAGCTCTAGATTATCGTTTAAATATTTATTAATTTTATTAAATACATCTCAAAGCTCTTGTTTAGAACTAGCTAAAAACACGCAATCATCCGCATATCTAAAATAAAATTTAACTCTTAATACCTCTTTAATATAATGATCAAATTGCGTTAAATATAAATTAGCGAAAAATTGAGATAAATAATTTCCGATTGGAACTCCTATGCCACGATTTGGAACATACGGATTAACAGAGTCTATTATTTCATCTAAAATAGTCAAAAATTTTTCATCTTTAATTTTTCAGCGTAGAATCTTTTTCAATATATTATGTTTTATAGAAGGATAAAATTTCTTAATATCAATTTTTAAGCAATATTTAGTTTCTTCTTTGTATTTATTTAAAGTGTATTTAACATCTTTAGCACATTTGCTAATTCCTCGCCCTTCTATACAGCTATATGTATTTGTTATAAATAATGATGTTCAATATTCTTTTACAACATTCATTATAGCGTGATGTGCAATTCTATCCGGATAATAAGGAAGTCGATATATTTCTCTTTCTTTAGGTTCATATATCTTAAATACATCATATTTAGATGTTTTGTATGTTAAATCTTTAAAAGGTTGTAATAACTTTAAATTATCTTCTTTTCTATTTTTATCATGTTTTTCTATAAATACCTTACTATGAATCTTTCCTTTTCTTGCATTCTTATCTGCTAAATCTATGTTTTCTATCGTACATAGCCTATCGTAAAAACCTGTAGCTCTCTTCATGATGAGAATTTTTAATATTAAGACGTTCATTACTTACTAGCCTCAATTAAAATACTTTGTCTTCTGCCACAACTTCGGCAAAGTTTTTATAATTAATATCTTAACATATAAGAAAAATTCTTACCTGAAAAGAGTTATTCGCATTAGCCTAGCTGAAGCTGACATTAGAATTCAAATAGCTAAAACTAGCATTAGAACTGTTATTCGAGTTGCTGCTAACAATCAGACTACCATAAAAATAATAACTATTTTCATATTATAAAAACTTATCTTTTATTTTATTTTGAACTTATTTCTTTTGCTAGAGTTTTACATTTTTCAACAAAAGAATTGTATTCCTCAAATTCATCTTTCTTTTTACTTGCTTGACGTATAATACCAAGTTCATCGGAAAGAGAATACTTTGTTCTGATTAATGCGACAACAATTTCTTTATATGAAATGGGATTGTTAACTATTATTTGGTCACAAATATATTTTGTCCCATTTTCATCTTCAGATTCTTCGATATTATAATTTATTAGAGTTTGATATGAATTATATATTTCAAATCGCTCTGGCTTATCCCTGTATTCTGCTTTCATTTTTATATTTATCTAAATCAGATTTTAATCAAAATATCTCTTTAAATCCAGCTTGCTGTCTTCCTTTTGGAATTAATCCTTGACTAACATAAAGATCAAATGTTGAACGTTTCATTCCCAAATAATTTATAGCCTGATATTTGCTATATTTTACATTAGACTGAGACATAAAATTTATTTCAGTTAAAATGTCTTCTATTTGTTCATTAGTCATTGTTGAATTACCAGAATCAATATTCTGCACAATTGCCATTAGGGAATTTCTCAATGGCTTTAAAGCATTTTCATTTGTTTCCATACACTTATATTTTTATTAATAATCTTTTATTTTCTATAACTCACCCGAAAAGAGCCATGCGCACCAGCCCAGCCGAAGTCGACACGAGAATTCAAACAGCCAAAACCAGCATAAGAACCGTCATACGAGCCGCCGCCAACAATCAGACCATAATTAGTATTGTTTTCTACATTATTTTTCACACAATCACAAAAATATGTTGCTGAACTAGCTCCTGTAGCATTTGTATAAATTAAATCTCCCTGGTCATTTCTAATTATCTCTTTTCCATAAGTTCAGTTAAATTTTGGCGCAGTAACCTTTAATTCGTATCCAGAATTTAGTGTATTACTATATTTTGTTTTGTCTCTACAAATATAAACTTTTTGATTAGTTCCATCTCCAACGCCAAAAAATCCATCTACCCATACTCAATAGCCTCAAGGAAATTCTATACCTCTATAAGAATTAGGATAAGTTGTAAAACTTGCGCCATAAGCATTTGCTTGCTCTGTAGATAACGAGAACGTTTTAGTTCCCGAGTTGTTACCTAAAGAATTTGTGTATCCACAAGGAAGTATTGGACTATTTCCATTGTATGTAGTTCATTTTGCTCAATCTATATTTGTAAATCCAGAACCCAATCCTCCTTGTTTATATCCTTCAGATGTTGGAGTAGAATTGAAATTTAACTGACAATTTAAGTTTGCATACTCCACTACATATAATCAATATATTACCATATACGTATCTCAATCCAAACAAGTTCAACCAGATCCTATATTTTCAGCATACGTTCTACACTGACTTATATTTATATTAGAAGCATGTAAACCTAAAAACGATCTATACGTACCATCATACGATGAATTGTTATTTCCTCCTCGGTATTGCGCAGTAGTATTAACTACTGAAGCGGCTTTATTATTAGTTCTATCTATTGTACACAAATAAGCTGATACATATCTTTTTTCTTTATGAATACAATTTGGAAATGGATATAAAGATATATTTACTTGATAATACTTATTTTGTGTATTATCAGAAAATGATTCATAATGCTCTGGGATTTCTACCATTACATTTCCATCAGCTCCTGTTAAATTTGCAGCAGTTCCATCTTCTTTTTTAGTGCTATCATTAGCGTTAAGATAGTAAGCGACTGTTCCATCAGGTTTTAATACACATCTTCTCATTTTAGACTGTACTGGAAGAGATTTATGTAATGACATGTTTCCAGTTCTTTCAAGTGCTGAACTAGCTTGTTCGTAATAATGTTTTACGCCATATACCATATTGTATTCACTGGAGCCAGATACATCGCCTGTTAATCCTATTATTAAACTCATATTCTATATGTATTATAAATTATAATCTTTCTTGCAAAGATATTAAAAAATTTCTATAAAAACAAAAAAGACCCGCCATATAATATGACGAGTCTAATCTATTATTTATCACATATAAACTTTTTACTAATAGGATGCATTTGTTCACCTAACTCTCCACATAAATATGTAAAGTCTTCACTATGTAAACTTATGCCATTAGCTTCGGCAATATGTAATATTAAATGTAATTTTTCGTGATCTAGAGTATTTCTAAATTCTTTAGAAGAAGTTGTTTTACGTATAATTAAATCAGAAAATCTGTGTTTCATATCCGTATAAGTGAATCCAGTATTTTTGCTCCTAATTACTCTACGTAATTCATAAACTAACCGTTCTGGACAACCATCCCCAGTTAGTTCATCTAAAATATCTTCTATTTCATCAGAACTTATGTCATAAAATACTCTAATGTACCATCTTCACTTATCCAAATAAATATTCTGAAGTATCATTATAACATATCTTCTCAGTTTATAGGATTACCAGATCCTATACAATCAGCATAATATCTTGTAAAAACCATTCCCTCATATGCGTCTGGATCGTCAATATAGTCTTTAATAAATAAAGCTAAATGTTGCTCATCCATAATAGAAGAATTCATAAAATCAGCTAAAGCCATATTTGCTATATAAACGTAATCGTAAGCGGTTTTATTCTCTACTTTAATATTATATTTATATAGTAAATTATCTACACTCTCTTTAGATCATGGAGATATATATGATTTCTTCCCATTCGAATCTTTCTTATACATTCTAGACGCTGCATATTCACACATCTTTTTACTAAAATGCCAACCGTACTGAGATAAATAGTCCTCCATTCCTGAAGGGAACTTCTCCCTTGAATCCAGTCTCATTACCTATATCTTTTTTCAGCTTCTTTCATTGCGTCTTCATACCCATCTTCATAACCACATTCGTAGTCTTTAGATGTTGAGCGCATTCCATATCTATAGTCTCTATCGTCGTCGTAGTCTCTACTACGCCTTCTACGATCATCGTAACCTTCTCTAATTTCTCACATTTTCATAGCGTTATTTATTATTTAATTGCTCAATCAAACGTTTATTAGATTCCATAAGGTCTAAAATACTTTTAGACATATCGGAAACTTGTTGTTTAAGTTCTCCAATCTCAACTCTTTGAGCTTGTTTTTCAGCAAACTCTGGATTTAAATCAGCTAGTATTTTTTCACATTTAGTAATAAAATCTTTATGATATTCAATACTATTTATAATCTCTTCGCTTTTATGCTTAAGACTAAGTATTTCAGCATTCATAGATTCTTTGCTATCAGAAATGACAATACTATCACCATTTAAAGTAGCATCTGCAACACTTGATTGTGCTGATAATCCATTATAATTAACCGTCTGATCTCCAATTTTAACTGTTATATCAACCAACATTTCTTGGGGCTGATTAAAATTAGCTGGAACTGGATATTTAGGTCTTGGTGTAGAGACTGTAGAAACATATCCAATTTCTAAATATGGTTTATCTCCTTTATGAAATATATAAACGGGATTACTATTCCTTAATGATTGAAACATATTTTACTAACTTATATTACCTGTTAATAATCTCAAAATATTTGTGGTCCTATCATAGAAGAATATATAAATTCCATCTCCTGGCCACGTAGCTGTAGTTAAAGCAGTTCCTGCCGCGTTTGTTACGGCTATAGAAGAATTGCTAACTCCAACACTATCAAAGTAAATCGGAACAGCTGTACTAGGTGCGGTTGGTGTACCAGATACTTTAACTATAAATATTCCTTGAAAGAATAAATTAAACGAAGGGTGTCTATTAAAAGAATATGTAGATCCAGTCGTAGTTAAAGTGTTTCCAACAGTTTCTAGTGTAGGAATTCCTCTTTGATTTACAAAGTTTAATCTTGTTATAGCCATATAATTAAATTATTATGACCAAATACTTGTTGCGCCATAATACCCGTTCATAAGGTAATTAGGTACCGCTGTAATATTAGGCCACTGTACGGCAACTGTAGAAGGCTGAGCTGCCTTAATAGCTGCAACATCTGATGCTAGAGGATTAACAACGCTAGCTATATATGCTTGAATCTGAGATGTTTGATTAGCATTAGAAATAGTGTTCTGAAGTGATGTGTTCATCGCAGTTAAACTATCAATTTTACTTTGAAGTTCCCTCTCTTTAATTGCACAGAACTGTTGATCCATCAATGCGGTTTGATCTGCAATAGCTCTAGTAATCGCTGATGTGTTACCATCAATTTTAGAACCAAGCTGGTTAGTTTGTTCAAGAGTCCTAATCTGAGATTCGTATCCCTGAGTAATTGTAAGCTGTTTATTATCACAGCAACACTGAGCTAGTTGTGCGGCAAGTGTTTGATTACCGCTCTGAATAGCATTAATAACCTGCATGCCAGACATGCCAACCTGATTACCAACACCTTGTACACTAGATTGCACAGCATTGATAGCCCCCTGAATAGCATTAACATCACAATTAAGAGTAGTTGCTAACTGAGAGATTGCTGTCCCATTCCCATTAATTGCCTGCAATAACATAGTACGGCCATAATCATTATTAATTTCATTTCCAAGGAAGCCGTTTCCGCGTCCTCCGAAACCATATCCATTACCTCCTCATCCCATAAGAAAAAAGAGAAAGATAACTCATATAAACCATCCTCCTTCTCCACCAAAACCATCTCTATCTTTCATAAGAGCTAAAATACCAGGATCTACGCCTTGTTTTTGGAAAAGCGGAATTAAACTAGATAATATACTATTATCTTGTCCAAACACATAAGTTTTTGAATCTTCTGCCATAGTAATAAAATTTTAAATTAAAAATCTATATTTTGCGATCGCAGAACAAATATACTTATGTATTGCTTCAAACTTAACAACTTTCTAAAAACAAAAATAACTCCTTGTAACTTATTGGGTTACAAAGAGTTATTAAATTAATTAATATTTATTTCTATACCTTTGCCTTGTTTGGCGTTCTCAATTATTGCTTTTATTCTATCTATAGTATAAGAATATGAACCTTTATCTGTTATAGTTCCAATATCACATCCCTCTCATATTAATTGAATACCATCTTTTAGATCACTTATTGTTTCTTGATTTGAAAACAAATAAACTTCATCTATTTCAATCAAATCAGAATAACTAGTAACATCTCCATATGTTGTGGCATCTACTTCTATTTTAGAGGAGGATACTGAAACTATTTTACCAAGACACATAAAAAATGCATCTCCGCTGTCATTAATTGTAGTTATATCTCCATAAGAAGCATAAACATATTCTCCTACAGCTATAGAAGTTGAGAATGCACCATTTAAAATAATATTTTTTATTTGTGTTGTAAATTCAGATTTTGTTGGTAGCTTATCTGAAATTTCGCTAAATTGAAAACCAATTAAATTATTAATATTTTTTTTGCTTGGACAATATCATGAGTTATAGCTATTTCCAATTAATATTTTTCTATCAATTTGATTTCCGATAACAATTTTTGGTAATATAAAATTACTATTATTAATATCATTGTTAAACTTGTTGGCACTATCATATATAAAGTCATATCTTGGACAATCTTCAGAATAAGTTCCTAATTTATAATTAAAATAAATATTTTGATTAGCTATTGGAGCTGCAAGTTTAGGTAGAGATGTATTACAATATCTTCAATATCCATTACTATCAGTTATTGCATCTACATATCCAGATTGATTTGTTATTCTAATTGTTTTATTTGAAACGCCATTATGTGATATATAATCTATTACATATCCATAAACTTCATACTGTTTAAGGTATAAGACAATTTTTTTTGTAAATCTACCAAAATCATTAAAATCGCCATCTTTAAATGTATATTCGAAGTTATTATATCCAGATTTTACAATTGTAATATTATTTGGAACTACCGCCATGTAAAGCGAGCTACTCATTTGCCTTACCGCAGGGAAATTACACATAAGATAATTATCGGATTTACTAAATTCTATTGTTCCGACATTAGTTTCTACTGCGCCACTACATCCGGTTAATTCTGTTATTGTTCCGTTATTATCATAATATGTGTATATATCTACATAGTATTGTTTAGATGTAGTTAAGGCTATTGTTATTGTTGTTCCAGATGTTGACCCATAACTCGTTCTAGAACTACCATAATATTTGTTTCCAGATGTGTCTGTTATAACAATATCTACTTTTATTGCAGAGATTGTTGTTAAAATAGTAATTCCATTAGAACTTGATAGTGGGTTATTTAATGTTATTCAACTTTCATCCGTGCTTGAAACATCTTTATAATATACAATTGTAGATAGAATAGATGTTGGACCTCCAGTTGTTTTAATGTAATATTTATTTCTACCTGTTGTGTCTGACAATCCGCCAGATTTACTTTGAAGATACGAAATCGTTGCAATTCCGGAAGAATCATATGATAAAGTATATGTATTTGCTGGAGATAAGTATCCATCTCTTTTAACTGAAATGGATACTTTTGTTGGATATATATCATTATTCCCAACTTTTATTTTTTCGTTTGCGTTTCCCGTTCATGCAACAGTTCCTGTAGAGTATCCGACTCCTGAAATAAGAGTAATCGTAACACTTCCGGACCCCTTCATTGTTCAAGAAGTATCGTATACATTAACCAAAATATATCTATCCATTTTTTAAAGCGCTAATCATTGTGTATAATTTATCTATTGCAGCTAAAGCTATTATAGACAATTTAGAATAATCTACACTATAATATCCGTCTTCTCCCTTTGATACTATTTCCGGATATATTTTTAATACGTATTGTGCAAAGGTTCCTATATGCCTTGTGTCCGTTTTATCATCTCTATACGAATAATATACTTTTGGAATTGTTGAAAGTTGCTCAAAATCAACATCAATATCATCTATAAAATGCTTAAGTTTTAGATCAGAACTTTGGTAAAAACCACCACTCGATTTAAATGAACCGTTAGTTAAAGTAATATCTCCATTTGCATCTAACAACGTTAAATCAGAATTTGATACTTCACTATGCAATTTCAATATATCTTGGCTTGCAGTAAATCCATATATACTTCCTAAACTATTTATAGAATCATTAATATACAAACAAGATATTTCTTCATCAACTGCTGCACCATACGAAAAATTATTGTTGTTTATAGTTAAATAATCTGAACTAATTTCAGAATTGCCTAATATTAATCCTCCTTTATCTATGCTAAGTATATTATTTTTTCATACATTAGCGATATCAGTTAAAGTAAGCGTGTATTTATCTGGAATTGTTAAAGTTACATTTCCTGTTTTTCCATTTATTGATGTTACTCCACTATTATTAATTTTAATTCCGTTTATACCAGATGAATGAGCTGCATATTCTGTAGATATTCCAGCTCCGCCAAATATTATAATTCCATTATAAGATTCGCTAGCAGAATGTAACGTTCCATCATCTGCACATAATGCTGAAAATACAGTATCGCTACTAGCTAATCCATAACTAGTAAAATCAGAGCTTTGTATAGCTACGGCTTTTGAAATATTCCCGGAACCATCTACAGTTATTTTATATAGCCCTGAATCGTAAGTATTATATACTGGTTTATTTTTTACATTAGTCCAATCAATAGAGCCATGAATATTTGTCGCATATAAATCTGTAAACGGATTAGAAGATTTACCTAAATATGAAGTTTTAGATTCATTTGGATATATTCCACAAGTAGTAATATCAGATGGCGCGCTAATCATATATTCACTAGATGTAAACTTATGGCATATTTGATCTGTTAATGTACCTGAATCTCTGTATAAGGTTCATGCAAATTCTATTGGGTCACTATCATTGTCTGAAATGTGTAATCTAAGTCTCCCGTCATCTTTAAAATTTGGTTCAACATAATACATTGAAGCAGAATCTGTTACACCATTAAAAGTAAATCCTCTTTTTACTCCAGCTCCAGACGGTTTACTAAATACAATATTACCAGTCATTTCTTTACTCCCATCTAGAGGAAGACAAAATGTTTTTATGTCGTTTTGTGTTAATATACTTGGTTTATTTGTTATATATTTTCAATCCAGATTTCCTTCAAAGCCTCCGTCTGCATGCAATTTATTAGTAAGCATTCAATCTCCGGTTGTAGTGTTCATATAAAATGAAGCATCCTGTCTATTTTCTGTAGTGTCTTTTAAATATAATCCAAATCCAATTCTATTATCAATTTGTCCAAATGATACAACATTCCCATCTTTATCACCCATTGCATAAAATGCTTCATAAGACCCTCCGTACCCTTTTAATGAATCATACACTATAGCCGCATTAGTCTTACCTCCAATTCAAGAGACGGAAGTCCTACCAGCATTTATTTTCCCATTTAAATCTCCAGTAATATTTCCCTGTACATTTCCAGACAAATTACCATTTAGATTCCCATTAAATGAATTTGCATATCAATTTCCTGTTCTAGCATCAAAATACGACGTTGTTTTTTCAGCATTAAAAGTAGTTCCAATACTTAATGAATATCAAGTATTAATATGTATATTACCTTTCCCTGTTGAATTTAGAGTTATAGAAGAATCTCCACCTCCAGATATATAATTGTTATGAGAATTGGTTGGTTCGTTTGTGTCATATAAAATGTATTTATTTTTAGCAATATTTAAATTTCCGGTTAAAGTTCCTCCGCTTAATTTTAAGTATGTAGAAACAATATTATTACCAGATCCATCATTAGTTGCTTTAGATGCCTCTGCTGCCGAATTTGCTGTTTTAGCATTGCCTTCAAGATCGCCAATAAATTTAGAGGCGTATACATCACCTAATAATCTAGTAACTCCATTTACTATTAAATTCTTTAATATAGCCATTATATTTCAATTAATTCTTTAGTTCATAAAGCGTTATCAAATACTTTAAATTCATCTATATTTGAATTATTTAAAGTATTATCTATTCTAATATATAAATCTGCGTATCCAGTTGTAATGGCTTTATTTACATACGGTATTCCGCCTAAATATTCTGTTCAACTACCAGTAGCACCAAATCAATTTCCTTTAACATTGTTATTTAATATAAGTTCTGCTTCTCCGCCTTTAGCATACATACCTCCTAAACGATATTCCGTATACCCAGTATTTACTTTGGTTATTTTACTTGGAACGGTATCTTCATATGTTGCTAAATATGGATTTATATTTTGTATAAATCTGTATTTCTCAACATTAGAATCTTTATCTGCTTTTTGTTCTATTAAAAATTCTCATGAACTTAAATAATTACAAATACTAACGCAAAATCACCTATCGGAATCTTTATACACTCCGGTATCAAATGTGTCATTTTGTGAAAACAATCCATTAGATGGATTATTATGATGGAATATTTTAATTCATTTAGAATTATCAGATTCAATGTATATAGTTTGATCGTATAATGATAATTGCGACTCTGTGAATAATTCAGATAAAACCAAACCACGTTTTTCTATATGCAACATTACTCTACAATCTCATTAGTTAACAACATACTGTTAGAACTTACTTTAGTTGAAACAGAATACATATCTTTAATTTTTGATTCAGTTAAAGCAGATAAATATACTCTAAAATCACTTACTTTACATGAAATGCCGGATTTAGAATCTGATGATATTGCAGCACCTTTAATATATTGTAGATCTGAAGTATATGCTTTAGATGCTTTTAATTCTCCGTTTACATATAATTTAACAGTTGTTCCATCATATGTCCCGACTACATAACATCAAGTATCTATACAAGATACAGAACTATTTAAATCTCCAAATGTGCCTACCAGATGAATTACTCCTGCATTATTTACATATATATTAATTCCGTCTACATCTACACTAGGTTCTGTTACAGACTCTATTGACGTTGCTTTAACTCATGCTGATATAGATACATTACGAGTTGGTTTAATGTGATTAGTGGTACTAATTATATTGCCTGCTGTGTTATAATTATAACACCCGAGGTACTTTGGGGTATCTGACGATCATTCTGGAATCAAACCACTTATGAGTGAGATATTATTTATACTTCCAGATACATCATATTCTATTTCATCATATCCTTTTCGGCTTAATTCAGATGTGGTATCTTTCTCTGGTTGATTTAAAGGATAATGATAATATAATCCTTTAGATAATTCTACTACTTCAGAAGCAGATAAACAATGATTATATACACGATAATCTCGTAAATAACCAGATAAATAATTCAATCCAAAATTGGATTTTGTACTACTGCATCCAATACTTGCAATTTTATTTGTCGGTAAAGTAAAATCAGTAGATGCAATACTTTGCTTTAATTCTCCGTTAACATATAACTTACAGTAACTTGCATCTCTTGTAAGAGCTACATGTAATAAAGTTTTTGTTGGAATTATATATGAAAATTCATGTTGATTTCCATCATCTAATCTAAACTGTTCATCTATTATAAATACTGCTATACTGCCTCCAGCTGTATCTCTTCAATTTCATAATGAATATGTATCTAAACTATCTACATATATTCAAAATGAAAATGAAAATTCTTTATTAAAATATCCTCCAGTACTAAACTTTATATAAGAATTATTAAAATAAGTCATTGGAACACCATTAATACTTTTTATATTAATGTTAGAACTTTCTGGAACCTCTGTAAATATTCCTTGATTTTTAATAGTATTATCTAAAGGCAATCAAATTTGTAAAGCCATTATTTTCTATAATTATAAATTTCTTTAATATCATCAGCAGATAAAGCTGATGTATAAAATCTAAAATCAGACATAGAATTATCTGAATTTTGTTTATTTATATTTCCAAATCTACCATTACCTAAATATAGTGTTGGATTTATAATTGAATCGTAAATCATATCATAAGATTTTATTAATTCCGCATTTCTATAAATATAACATTTTTTACAATCAGAAACAAATGTAATCATTTGTCAAGTATCAACATATCATGTAAAATTAATTTGAAGCGCTTGACTAGTTCCATTTACTTGAAATTGATGTCTTATATAAGGTGTTGACTCTTTACCCCTATCTGTTCAGATCCCAATCCCATTCCCATTCCCATTCTCAGTTCATTCTGAAAACGTACCTAAAGTAAACTGATATTCAGAGCTTAAAGTAGATTTTGGTTTAATTCAAAAGCTAATAGTACATTTATCTACAGTACAATTAAAATTATCGTTTTTAATATATCCAGAGTTATTAAAACTATAAGCTAAATCATATCTTGGAGTTGTGAAATCTGTTGTTACAGAACCTATTAATTGCCCGTGATTACAAAAACCAGAACCATCATATTCAGTATTATCTCATGTAATAGAGTCTTTTGAAGATGGTGTTCATTGTGGATTTGGGTTTCAGCCTTTTTCGAGTTTTACATATTTTATAGAAGGTATTTGCCCAGAACCGTAAGTATAATATATTGATACATTCGGCATTATATTGCAATTTTCAATATTGTTTTCAAATTGCAATCTGGCTATTACTTTTTTATATTCTGTAGATAGTTTTCCAGATTTAATATCGTCTGTATATATTTCGGGTATAGAATATTTATATTTAGAATCATAACGGCCGTCTGTGTAGTATATATTAGGCATTGGCTCCCCTTTTGCAACTTTCATGTAACACGAAAACGTATAGTCACCCACACCTAAATCCTTATAATCCCCATTACTTAAAATTCGTAAAAATTCGTTTGTTGCAGTTATTTCATCTAAAGTATTCTTTAGACATATATTTTCACTTCTCTCTGGCTGATTTAACTTATAATGCACAAATAAGCCCCTAGATAAATCTTTTATTTGTTGCTCTGATAGCACTTCGTCATAGATACGAAAGTCTTTAATTTTACCTTTTCATGGATATATTGCAGTATACGATCCATAATAAAAGCATCCAAGACCTAAGCCGCAATAGCCTTGATTTCCTGCGGATCAAGCAGGATCAGAATTTAGCACTTTTGTTCCAATTAAAACTCCGTTTTTATAATAATATCCAGTTGTTCCATGTTTTGTAAAAGTAAAATTATTTCACTCTTCGTATTCTGTTGGAATTGCAAATACTATTTTATTATAATATACTAAAAATTGTTTATTGCTAAATCTAGCGCCTATTCCGCCCTCTCCTACATCAACTCTTCCAATCGTAAACGAATAATCTCGTGAAGAACCTTCAGTATTTAAATTAGTATTATAAAATCATCCAGATATTGTAAAATTATCAGTATATGCTAAATAAAGCTCTTTTTCGGGAAATAATAATAAGTTATTAGTGTTTCCAGTAAACTCTATACCCCCCCCTATATCTGTATTATATTTTGGCTCTTTACAAACTTTGATAGAATCTAATTGATGTAAAGTACCATAATTATTAGTATTACCATTTAAAGGTAATCAAACTTTTAAACTCATATTTTATATATTTTAAAATAAAAAAATCTAGACTAGGCGATAAACCTAATCTAGATTTAAAACGCCTTAAAATTAAGGCAAATATACAAAAAAATCTAAGCAAATACAAACTTAACACATTGCTCTGTAGAATCATATTGTAAAGTACATCTAGAATCAATATTAATAGTTTTACCTTTTACTTGATTTGTAGCTGTAACATTTTGCGAAGTAGTTGTAGCTGCAACATTAAGATTCGAAGACATAACCACATCTCCAGTAATACGAGCAGTTCCTGTGACATCAAGTTTATATGCAGGAGATTGATTCCCTATACCTACATTATTTAAGAAATAATTAGTAGTCCCCAACAATACTTGTGTTGTATTAGTTCCCTCTTTAGATTGTATAAACCTCCAATCTCCTCCATATTCTTTTCACTCAACATAATCATGCCCACTATACCCTAAACATAATGTATGATTAGTATTGCCTGGTTCATTATTTATTTCTCTAGCCCCAGAAATCATAAACCCAGAACTTAATGTAATATTACCATTAATATCTTGAGTTCCATTAAAAGTCTGCCCCCATAATGAATGTGATGCTATCTGACCTGCTGTAGTAGCAGACTCCGCTGTTTTTGCAGATGCCACACTTTGACTGGATATGTTAGCACTAGTAATAGGTGTACCACCATTAATATTAGATACAAATAAATTTTTAGTGCTTGGATTATATTGGAAATTAGTATTATAGCATATTTTTGAATTATCTCCAGCGTATGCAAAAAATACTGGGCGATTAGAATCTGCTGAAGCCGCTACTGTTGTAACAGTATCTGCTTTAGTAGCTAAATCTGCTTTAGCTGAATTTTGTGCATTAGTAGCTGTATCTGCGTTACCTTTTAAAGCTCCAGTAAATGTAGTAGCTGTAATATTAGCATTACTTGTTAATCCAGATACAAATCTTGCTGAACCATTTACAATCAAATCTTCAGTAGTTATTGAATCAGACTCTAATCCTGCTGTAAATTTATACTTGCCTGTAATAGTATCTCCGGCTTTTAAAGCATACTGTTTATGTGTATGAGCGGGAGAATCTCCTAAATCATCTGTAAGTTGAGATAATTTAGTTGGAATATCAGATTTAGATGCAAATTGAGATCATGTACTTCAAGAGTCTTTACCTTTACGATAATAAATATTATTATCTCCAAAAGCTAATTGATAATGATAACCTCCAGCTGTATCAATTCATGGGCAGAGACTTAATAACCCAACATAAATTCCTTCACTAATTCCTACTGTAGACGATTCTTTTAACTCATATCTCAATTGTTTTTTCTGAGTATAAGGAGCATCATTTGCTTTTCTTGTGTCTAAACAATTTAAATAGTTAGAATTAGATGTAGTTCCATTAATAGTCCCTGTAACAGCAACTGGTATACCATCTTTAAAATATACTGGTTGTGTATCAGAACCAGCGTTGGTGTTTAACTTATTCGCAGACCCTGCATTTCCACTAATATCCTTTTGGTCGGATTCTGTGCCAGTGCTTAAAGATGTTACGTGTCCAAAATCATCAAGTTCTATTTTATTAATATATGTTCTACCACCAGTTGTAACACTTGCTTGTGATGATGTGTCACCATGAGATATAGTTCTAGTGTTTTCTAGAGTACCACCACCAGATAATCCGCTTCCAGCAACTATTTGAACAGATTTTAATGCAAACGATTGTTCAGAACCTAATTCCTCTCATTTGCTGCCAGTTCATATATACTCAGAATGAGAATATAATACAACATCTCCTTTAGATGGCGTAACACTTTTACCGTCTACAACAATAGATGTTAGTGTGCTTCCTTCATTTACATTTGATGTTGTAACGCCTAAGAAATGCATAGCTCCGCTTAATCCTAAATCAGCAGCAGTAATAGTTTGTTCACTAGATCCATCGTATGATTTAGATCCTCATTTAAGAGATTTAGCAACTTTATTTGCAGTTGTGGCTGTAATAGCGCTGGTTGCAGTCTTTGCGTTACCATCTACATCTCCTTTAAGATTACCATTTATAGTATTTAAGAATTTAGATGTACCATTAACTATAAGACTACCTAAAGTTGCAGAGTCTGCATTTAGTTCACTTGTAATATTTACAGATGAGTTAAATGTTTTAGCAGCAGAGATAGTTTGCTCCGTATCTAGAGTTACTAGGTTTGGTTTATTCTGAACTCCAGACCAAGGTACAGATGCAGCGTTAACTGCATTTTGAACAGGACTAGAAGAAGTTCCAATATAGTCTTTTCAATTATTTTGGTCTATAACTCTATATGCACCTTCATTTTGATAAAAGAAACCGTCTATTTGTACGTGCAGTTGTCCATTTTTTTCCGCGAATGCAATATCTCCAAAATTTTTTGTTTGCAAGTCTGTAATATATGTATACCCATTTGATTCTTTTAAAACTCCTCAAATAATACTAGTATCTCTTTTTGAAAAGCCAGCAAGATAATCAGATTTGGTTGCACTATCAGATAGGGTTGATTTGGAGGATATTGTTGCCGTCGCTGCATTGCCTAAGATATTTATATTTATTGCCTTGCTTGTAAAATCTACATTGTATTCTATTCTTTCATATCCTTCTGGAATTTCTGCTCCAGCATTTATTGTTTCATTAAAATTAAAATTACTATTTACTCATCATGCAGTAAGGTCTACATTTGTTGTATCACTTGTTGATGGAGTTAAATATAAATCAATGTATTCTATATCTCCAAGCTTGCGTACATATCCAACTTTTTTTATGCATTGATAATTAGTTCACGCCCCTGGTATTACGGTAACTACATTCCTGTCTCAACCATTACCGTTACTATTTAAACTTACAGTAATAGAATTATATAATGGATTTGGATGAGATTGACGTGTAATAAATCTAATATAACCATTTGAATAAGATACGTCTTGTTTTGTAGAAACTATTCTATATCATCCCTCGGTTTTTATTCCGGTTCATTTTTTACTAAAACTTCTAGTAAAATCATTAGTTGTTAAGCCACCAAATTTATCTGAATTAGAAGCATTGTCAGCTAAAGTTGCTTTAGAAGCTGTACCATTTACATTACCATTAAAAAGTCCATAGAAATTAGAAGCGTATATATTTTTCCATTTATAATTATCTGAACCTAAATTATATGTACTTGCATTTGCTGGGGTTATATTCCTATAAATAGAATCGTCAGACACGGTAGACATATATGTAGATCTCAATCCAATTCCACCATAATTATTTATTCCAATTGCGAATATTCTATTTCACTTAGAAGCTACAATCCTAATTTTAGTAAAATGACAATCTATTATTGTAGAATCTTTTGGATTAATATATGTATAAACATTTTTATTATTATTAGAAACTCCCTTGTACTGTTGCACATACTTATTTATTTGTGGAAAATACACATATATTAATAATATTTCTGGACGTCAAACCCCAAATGAAAGAAAAATATTAGAAGTTCAACTAAATCCATCTTTCGGAAGATTTAAATCGTATACAGCATATTTAGTTCCTTGATAAGAATTAGATGCAGTTTGAGAAGCGCTACCGTCAAATGCAATGTCAGGAAATTGACCTACTGTTGTTGTAGTTTTTTTACTAGACAAATCAATATCTGAAAAATCAGGAATATTGTTAGAATCTACAGTGGCATCATATTCATACGCATCACATGTGCCACCCCTTTTGTAAAATGCATAAAGGCAATTTCCTCCGTCTAGAGACTGCGTGCAATCACCTTCCATTTGAGTATCAATAAAGCATCCTTTTCTATAAAATGAACTAATATCTTTATTATCGAATTTAGTTGCATTATCTGCATTATACGCCCTATTAGAAATAGTTGCTGTAGCTGCGTTAGTCGCATTAGCAACAGGGTTAGATGTGGTACCTATGTATGTCTTTCAGTTATTTTGATCTATTATACTTATTCAGTTAGACCAACTGGTATTATATGTTCGCCATTGTATTGATGTATTTTCATAATGTGGTACAGATATTTGAGCTCCGATATTACTATTATCTCAAGCTGTATGAATAATTTGTGAATCATATGCTGGTTTTGCTGTAGTACAACTGCTAGTAGCTAAAAAGTAATGTAGGGCACCGTCACTAAACAACTGGTTCATAGATGTTAATCTATGAGACATATCATGATAATCAGGATGTCTTATAGCATCTGCATATTTGCTCCTATCTGTTACAAGCGATGAACCTGGAATTGAACTTTTGTCCGCTTTTTGTGCTAGTATAGCAGCTAATGATTCGTATGTATAATTATTAGAACTTGTTCCTAAATGTGTTGAATATTTACTAGTGCCTTCAATTTCATTTAAGAACCTTGCTTGTCCGTTTACTAATAAACTTCCAGTTTGTAAATCATCTATATTAGAAGTTCCAACAATAGTTAAATTACCATTAATTGTACCTCCTGTTAATTTAAGATATAAATCATCATGATTATGTTCCACATCAGATTTCTTGGCAAGTATCGTTGTAAGAGAATCGTAAGTATATCCTTTAGATGAATTTCCTAAATATGTACTATTTGTAGAATTAGTTGCATTAGTTGCTGTAGCGGCATTTCCTGTAATAGAGATTTCTACTCCAGTTTTATTTATTGCAACTGGAACTCCGTTAGAAAAATATACAGGTAAAGTTGCAGAACCAGCATTAGTGTTTAGTTTATTTGCTGAAGCAGCGTTCCCAGAACACTCTTTAGCTACATTTGCCGTTCCCTCAAGATTGCCTTTAAATGTTGGTGCAGTTATAGTAGTGTTAGAAGTTATACCTGAGATAAATCTAGCAGCACCATTAACTACTAAATCTTCTGTAGTTATACTATCAGAAGTAATTGAACTTTTTACAGTTAATGCCCCAGTTAAAGTTCCGCCAGAAAGTTTTAAATAAGTAGAACTAATCTTATTACCATCAGAATCATTAGTAGCTTTTGTTGCATTAGCAGCTTGTACTACATTATTAATGGTAATAGACTGCTCATTAGCATTAGATGGTTTTATTTTAAGTGTATTAGTACCATCTCCAGAAAAAGTATAAGTTGTATTAGTACCATAATACGGCTCTAATTCGATATTTCCTGATTTTATGGTCACTATATACAGTATCTTTAATTCTGCATCAAATACTACATTTCCCTCCTGCAAAGACCCACTAGCCTTTGCAGTATTGAGAGAAGATGTAGTGGCATATCGTTTAAAAGATAATTGCGCCATATTATGTTATTTTATACTAGATTATTTAGGCCATTCAGCCCAGTTAAGTGAGCTTAGATCCGATATTGTAGTATTTAACGTTGACACTTCAGTCTTAATTCTTGTATCAACCGCTCCAGATGTTACAAGTATACTTGAGCCTGGTGTTACAGTAGTATCTTTAGATATTTTTGTTGGAGTTCCGTCTTCCGCAATATATACTGGGGTTTCTAAACTTCCTATATTTTTATAAGGATTAACCGTTGCTGTGAGGGTCCTTCCATCAGTTCCTCCCATTGCAAACTTAACCCCCATTGCATTTGCGTTACTACCATCAATAGCAATTGTGCCAGTCTTACCCCCAAATGATAAAACTCCGGCCTTAGCGTCTGTTTTTGCTTGATCAACATCTGACCTTAATCCAGCAAGTGTCGCATCAAGAGTGGATTCATTAACTGTTAATGTAACCTCACCTTTTGAGCCTGTCGTAGGAGTAACGGATATTTGTTGCGTCTTTCCACTTGCTACAGTTACTGCACCTTTTACGGTTTTAACATAACTATCCTCAATTGTTTTTACACGAGTTGATACTCCATTAACAAGGCTAGTTACAGAATCGGTTGTTGCGTATGCACTCAAATCCGTTGTGCCGCCAAGTACATCCCATCCTTTTGCTTCTGCGTTATAAGCTACATTATCACCAGCTTTAATAGCAGTACCAAAAACTCCAATACCTCCAGCATTTTTAATATTATAGACATCACCATTTTCAGGATTTGTAACAGCGTCTTTTAGTTTCGCAAATGTATCATATGATCCTTTGTACTTCAATGCTGAAGTCATCTTAGAATCAATTTGGGTCTTTGTATAAGCATCAGTAATACCGTAACCAGCTAACGTAGTCGCTTTGTCTGCTTTTTTGCTTTGTAAATCAGAAATATCGTTTTTATTTTTATCTGCAATTGCTTTAGTAGCAGCAAGACCTGTTGCTTTGTCGTTTACAGTATTTTCAAGATTAGTAACTCTTGTTCCAAGTCCGTTAGATCCAGTTCCCGTAACATTCTGCAATTCTTGAATAGCGTCTGCATTTTTCTTAATATTACCAGTGTTAGTTTCTACTTGAGATGTAATGGTAGTTACACTTTTATCAATAGCATTTATACTATCTCTCAAAGAACTTAGAATAGTTTGTACATCTGATGCGCTTGGTACATCATTAAAATCAAGTTTAATACTAGGCGCAGCATCTGTATCTGAAGCCTTTCAAATAGTAAGTATATTATTTGCTCAAGTTGCATTTCTTACAAGGCCGTACTGTTCAGTTGTTGTAGCACTTGTTGCAACTTCGATTATATGTTTATCTGTATTAAAATAGACTGCTCCCATTGTCATGCCAGAAGTTGGCATACTTGCATTGGAGACTCTATGAAAACTTAATCGTGCCATTAGTCTTTTCAAATTAATTCTAACTCTCCTTTTTCGTTAATATGTAACGAGGAGCCATCTTTTAAATTAAGTTCAAGTTTTTGATCCTCTTCATTATATATAAGACCATTCCCAATTTCATCTTTTGTAATTCCTTGTTTAGATGCTAAATCTAATATAGCATTCTTTAATGAATTTAACGAGGTAACATCTTCGAGCTTATCGTCTTTAGAACCAGTTAATTGCGCTCTAACTTCTTCTGCAACTCCAGCAGATTCAAATTGTACTGCTTTAATTGTTATTCTATTAGATCCAGGTTCTATCTCAAAATATTTAGGGTCTAACTTAACCTTACCTACAATAGAATATGTAGAATCACTTAAAGATGTTACTTTAGATTCGTCAGACTCAAGAAATTGGAGTCTTTTACCTAAAGTTTCAACTTGATCTACTTTTATATTAATATCTTTATCAAGCTGGGCTTTTAAGTCATTATATTTAAGAGAAATTTCTTTTGCTTGATAATTTACGTTAATGTATTTATCTCCAGTATAAATATCCATTAAAGCATTGGCAGGAATATAAATATGAGTTCTAGATATATCATTTAAGATAATATCTATATATTTATCTCCAACCACAGCTCCAGAATACGGATTACCATTACTAGTTACTGTTTTAATTGCCCCGGTATCTATAGTGGTATCCTTAGGTATATTTATAATAGATCCAGCAACATTCCCATTCATCTTTAAAGCATAAGATGCATAGAAATTACCTACTGGAGTATTTAATTTTTCTATAACGTAATTATCTCTAGCTATATTTATATTAACAGATTTTCCTACTACCTGAAGTGGACTGCCATTGACTTTAATTTCTTCAATTACATTCTCTTGAGCATTTAAGGAAACTGTTGCTAACTTAACTTTTTCTTCAGTAGTATAATCTTCAGTAGATAAACCTTTACCATCAATCTTATCTACTTTAGATTCCCATAATTTTTCAACCTCATTTCCAATAACAACTCTTTCTAGCTGTCCTTCGCCTATAACTATATATTCTTCTTTTGAATCATCAACATATATTAAAGCACCTTTATTATCTTCTGTAGCTAATAATAAAGCCTTACTATATGTAGTTACTCATAATGAGGATTTTCCATCCTTACCTTGGATTGAGCCACAAATAAAGATTCAATAATCATTAGGTTCAATTCCTATAATAGAATTATCTTTATATATAAGATGAGGTTGATTATTTGTACTATTAGATTTTATATTCCCAAATTTATCTAACGGATCTTCTGAGGATATATGGCTTTTTTTACATCCAAGTAAAGCAGATCCTTTAGATTGATCTTCAGAATATACTACAAAGTTTGTGGTAAATTCATCATTAAAATATCTCATTCCAGGCAATCAAACACCTGCAAAATCTAATGATTTACCTTTATAAAAATCTTTTGAGTGTATTGTGTCTAGACATGCATTATTCATTTTTTATAACTGCTATTATAGCTTTAGCAAGTGTTCCAGACCAATCTCGTCATTCTTGCATCTTATTATATTCCTCTAAACTTTCATCATCTAAGTCTTTATTTAATAAGATAGCAATTTGATCATCATTACTATATCTTTGTTTGATAAACTTAGCTTTTAATGATTCGTAAGTTGTAGAGTTATTAATTACTTCCATCAAAGTGTTGTTATTATATCTTAGGAATTTGCCGTCATAATGCATATCCTTATAATTAACTGGAAGCTCATAAAAGTCTTCTTTGTTACCAGATAACTGGAAACCTTTTTTATTTTTACCTATTAAAAGGTTCCCAGCTTCTGCGTAAACAATATTATTTTTAGTAAACATTAAAGCGTTGCGCTAAGAGTAAATCCCCAAGGCTTACTTGATGAAATCAAATCTGCCCATCTAACATTACTTGTATATGCCTTTTCTGCCTCTGAAGGTATATAAAGTATTTTTGTATCTGAATCTTTACCCATTAGGTTAGAACTTTGCCCAAGGGATTTAGATTCATCTCCGAAAACTTCAGTATTTGAGTTATCAATAGTAGGTGGAGTTGCATTATTCATATAAAACTCTCCTAATTTTGTACAACCAGCAAATACATTGTTTTCAATATTATTTAAATCTCTAAAATATATATTTTTTAATGAATAACAGTTTGTAAACGCACCTCACTTAATTGATTTAATTGCATAAAGGTCATTTATATCTCCATCATTCATTGTTATTTTTTCCAAATTACCGCATCATCCAAATACGCTATTTGTTAATTCGGTAATACCATCATGTAATTTAACGCTACGTAAAGAGTTGCAACTATAGAAAGCTTCTCTTTGTATTTCTTTAACATTAGTAGGAATCGTAATAGATGTTATGCTTCCATTTACAAAGAAACATTCTTCTCCAATAGCCCTAATGTTATCAGGAATGGTAAATTCGCTAATTCCTGGAGCTACACTTAACAATACATAAGTAACTTGATTATTCTCTGTTTTTGCATCAGTTATAAGATATGTAGAGCTAGAATTCCTATATTCTTCTGGAATATACTGTGATTCTCCAGTAAAAGATATTAAGCTTGAATTTCCATTAAATACACATTTACCTAGTGAGGTTAAAGTCTTTGGAAGTTCTATTGTTGTTAGGTTACACCCGTAAAAAGCGTTATCTCCAATAGTTTGTACTTTATTTAAATCTATAGAAGCTATACCGCACGAAGAAAATGCATGATCAGCAATTTCTATAACATTATCAGGTAAAGTGATGTTTGTTAAATTTCTACAGAATCAAAAAGCAGCTTCATATATTCTAGTAAATTCTGGATTATCTGGAATATGAATTTCAGTTAATTGGTTACAGTTATAAAATGCATAAGTACCTATAAATTTAATATTGTCTGTAATATTTATAGATTTTAATTTTTCGCAATTATAGAACGCATTACTTCCTATTCCTGTACATTTGTCAGATAAATTAAAATCGGTTAAAGCAGAACAATTATAAAACGCTCTTGGATTAATATAAGTAATTAATTCGACAAAATCTAATGATTTTAATTGACTTTTAGGAGTTTCTTCTTCATCATCCTTTTTACTTATATTAAAACTAAATGCATCTATACCTATTGTAAAGCTTTCTGGAATATTGGTTAAATCCAATTTAACTTCTTCAAGAGATCTACAATTCTTAAAACATTCATCCGGAATTCCAGGTTTTGTAGCTTCATATATAATAGAGCTTGGTAAAGTAACCGATTTAAGTTTTTCTCCAGCAGTAAAACAAACTTTCTGCATAGATGATATTACGGTAAAGTATTTAAACTCATCAAATGTAACTATATTTCCAAGTTTACTAAAATCCATTGAGGTTACTTGAGATGCATCTTTCTTTGTAAATGCAACAGTTCCATTAGCAATTCTTTCGTCTCAACCAGGTACCAAACCATTTTTAATTGACTCTCACAACTCTGGATTAGATCCTTCAGAAATAATCATACCTTCCATTTGACTAATAGTTATAGGTTTCGAATAAGTATAATCGGTTTCTGAATATGGATTATCAATATCTAAATATAGCGTTATATTATATATTGATTGGAACTTTTCTGTTTCAGTATCACCTAAATGAATTGTACAGGTTTTTTCTGTACCATTATTAATAGTAACAAACTGAGTTCCGTCCTCGTCCTTAACATATCAACGATATGTAGATGGAAATCCTCTAACATCATCCCCAATATTTAAAGTGTATGTAGAATCTTTGTCTGCATAAATAGAAGTCAAACCTTCTATAAACGAATTCGTTAAATTAGGATATATTTTATTCTTTATAAGAATTGAAATATTTGTACTATAAATTCCTCCAGAAGCATTTGCTAAAATATTTACTATAGTATTTGAATCAAATTGTTCTTTAGCGGTAACAACTAAATCATCGCTTAAATCAACTTTAGCAGAATAAGTATTTTCAACAAATATATCTACTTGTGGCGCAGAATCAAACCCTACAGTATAATAAGTAATTTGGGATTTACCTTCATCAGTATCCAATCCTTCTATGATAGAATCTTTAGATAACTGAAGATAAATACCTTTAGGTAGTTTTACGTATAATTCATTATTTTTATTTAGACATTCTTTTCCAAATCATTTAGAATAAGGACCATCCATTAACTCGTAAATAATATTATTTGGGAGATTGTCTTGAACTAAACTAATAACTCCTTTTAACTTACCTGTTTTATTATTTAAGAATGTTTTTAAATCATTTCATTCAAGACCAGACCATTCAACTTCAAGATTAATAGTTTTAAGGTTTTTAAACCTATTAATTCAACTCCAGGAGTTCTTTAAATTTTCACAATGTTCTATTGTTATATTTGTTACAGTATTATATCCGCCATCGTCAAATACAATTCCCCCGGTTTTTAGAAGTGGCAGCTCACTTAAAGTAAGTGTCTGTATTGTATTTGGTAATTCCAACAACTCAATAGGCGCCCCTTTAGCAAATGATACTCCAGAAAGCCCACTTTGACTTGCATATAGCTTTCTTAAATATTTAAGAGTCTCAATTCCGTCAAGAGTTGTTAGTTTTGTAAATTTTTCAATATTTATTTCTTCTAGATTTTCAGCTGAACTTAATCCCTTAAAATCAGAAGTGTTATCAAAAGTAGAATTCTCATCTCCATCCTTAGATCCTAGTATAAGTCTTCTTAATTTAGAACCAAGTATAGAATCGTATGCTCCAAGTAATTGTATCTTTTTCAAATACTTAGACATTATAGATGTATTGATTTCAAGAATATTATGTGCTCCAAGTAACACGAAGTTACGTCCAATTTGAGCATCAACTTCAACTGGAAATGAATAAATTTCATCAGCATCTAGTTCCGCTCTACCATATATAAGGCCATCGCCATAAACTCCATAATAAGCGTGCTTTCCAGCAGTTATATTAATGTAGTTTTTGCCAGATACTACGCCAGGGCAGTTAACAAGGCATGCTGTTCCTGCACTATATCAATTATTATTATCGAATTTACCATCATAATAATCAAATCGTTCAGAAACCCACCAACGTCTATGAGTTTTTCTAGAGCCTTGCATAGAACCTAAATAGTTAGTACCTTTTCTATATGATTCTATATATTTATATTCAGCGTCTTTATTATAAATAGTTTCACACCATTTATCTGAGCCGTCTGTTTCAAAAGTTTTAAGTATTCCTTCATAAGTAAGCCCAGCATTACGTAGCATATTATCAACTTCTATAACCTTATCCATAAAATCCTTATCATTCTCAAGACAGTTTCATAAAGTTGAATTTCTACCTGCATAACAGTAATCGTTACCGCCTTCTACATACGTATTTCTAGTAATCGTTGGGCCATAACTTAGGTTACCAAGGTTATCAAGTCCTAAAATTGTATCGTTATCATAATTTATGTAATACCAACGTCTACCATCTTCGGTAGTAAGCATTGCATTTTTTAGAACCTGATCGACAGCGCCAAATCGAATAAGATATATATAATAAGCTGCCATCTTATATACATCCATATATTTATATTTCTCCTCACTAAAACGAGATGGATTATATCAGCTTTGTATTCTTCCATCAGAATCGTAAGTTATATTAGCTTCGTTTCTTATATCACACATTCATTTATAGAACGGATATACAAAAGCTCATCAACGAGCATATTCGGCGGTTTCTCCGGCATCGTCAGGATAACGTGCTTCATAACCCATATCAGCGATAGTCATTGATCTCAATTCGTCTTCAGGAACATCCATAAACAATGCTACCTTGCTCGCAGAGTCAGTTAACTCCCAACATTGAACCGTTTTCTTATATTTATCGCCTACTTTTTCTTTAAGCTCGTAAACAGGGTCAGCATCAGTTCCAGTATTTTCAATATAACTTCATTTAATTGGTTCTTCTCCAGCTCTTAGAGGAACAGAATCATCGTCAAAACCAGGAATATCAGTAAAACCAAATACATCCTCATTGCTCTTATCATTATTGAAATTATATTTTCCCATAAAGATAAGATCATCAGATTCTTTTAAATGATAGAACATTACAATAGGAAATCCGTCTACAGTAGTTCTAACATCGTATTCATATCCATTTTTTAATGCACATTCTTGCGCATGTGTTCTAAGCGGATATTCAGAACCTTTTTGAGCTTTATACATGACCATATTTCACAGTCTTGCAACTCCAGTATTATGTGTACTAGAAGATTCTGCGAAATCAGCTTTAATGGTTCATCTACTTACTCCAACTGGCTCCCCATTTTCATAATCACCTTTTCCTTTAAAAGAATATAATATTTTGTGTTTCCCGTCTTTTTTACCAGATCACGGAAGTTCATATCAATTATTTTGATTGTTTATATCAGATGAGTCCATACGCCAAAAGCCAGTATGCTCTGAATTGTATGTTCACGTGGTTCCATTAGGTCAAGTTGGCTTAGAAAGCTTCTTCTCTTCTGTATAAAGTCTATAATTCTTTCTAGGATATGTCATAGAGGATGTACCCTGACAAGACATTCCTGCATTATAAAATACAAAAGATCTATTATTAATATAGTCAATATATTGAACTTTATCCATAATAGTAATATCTGCTTTTGTTCCGGCACCTTGATCATCAACATGTGGAATATCTCCAGTAACAATCATAACTGGAATTACTTCTGCAAGTTTATTTACAGATATTAACCCGTCTTCATATATATTATTTCTATTATATACAGTTTGCATCTCTGCAAATGTATCTCTATAAAGTGTAAAATTATTTAAAATTTCTTCAGAGCTTAAATCTCTATCATATATTCTAATTTGTTTTAGAGTAATAGATGCATCATCAGTTCCTTTAAATGAAATGTTCTTTTCGTTTAGTAAAGAATCATTTCTACCCCAAGGACAAGCTCCGGATATAATTCCGTCAATATAAAGAATAATTAACGGATTTTCTATACTTGATTTTTCTATAACAAAACTAATTCTAACTCTTTCTCCACTTTTAAATTGACGACTAACAACTTGCTTATTCTCTGTTATAAGTTTAGCCTCTGTTGCAGTTATTAGTATGCCTGAACCATTAGAATCCATAGTACTACAAATAATAGCGTCATTATTAATTACTCTATTAGTACTAAATTCAAATTCAAGCGTTTTTCCATTTTCGTATGGATTTGTTTCAAAAGGTAAATAATTAGTTATTTCCAATGATGCCCCTTCGCTAATTGCAAGACCCTTAGATGTTCAACCTGATGTATCCGTTCAATCAAACCCCTTAAATACTGCTTTAGCATTACCAAATGATCATTCATCTTTGTTAGTAGAAGAATTTGTTCTTCCATCAGAGCTAAAGTTTAATTCAAGTAAGTTGGTATTTTCAGAAAGACCAAGCCTATTCTTTTGAATAGTTACTGGAATTTTTCTAGAGACTGGACCACTTTTGATATTTATATTAGAATCACCACTAATCGATGGGATTATTTCTAGATTAAATTCAGAACTTTTACTAAGATTTATATTATAATTAGTTTCCATATTGTCTATAGAAACCTCAGTTTCAATATAGGCTGATGTTCCGGGATAATATGTAGCAATAGATAATTTATATGGCACATATTGTTCCATTCCATATAATCTAAGCTCCTGTTTCGGATCTTTAAAAGATTCTTTTGGAATAGTTGTCTTTACCGTAAATACTTCAGACTCAAGTAAAGCATCAGAATTATTCAATATTACTTCTCTATAAAAAGTATCTGAATAAAAGTTTTGTCCATTACTTATTACATATCCTCTAAACTGTAGTGTGTGAACCCCAGATATTAATGACAACTCTGTATCAGCACCGCGTAAAGTAGATAGATTAAATGTTCTTGAAGTAACTGTAGATCCACTAGATATACGCTTATCATCATTGTCTATATGCTCCAACTTTATTCCATCTCACCACCATTCCATATAAGACATACCTTGCCCTATAAGAGTGTAGTTTACGGTCATATTGCAAGATTTTGAATCAAGAATATCGTAAACTTTAGATATGTCATAAGTATCTGTAATACTAAAATTTACATAATCAAACTGAATTGTTTTTGAATCTCCAACTTTATGTGTTTGACCTGTTACGGATACATTTATAGTATTCATACCCGACAACAAATAATCATCTACATTATATGAAACTGTAGTATTTGTTGAAGCTAAAGGAAACGTAATTGATTTTGTGGATGCTCCATTGGTAAAAGTAAGAACACAACTAGCATCTTCTATAAGAATAGATCCATCATTCTTCTTTACTTGTCATGTAAAATCAATTGTATTTCCAGTTGAACCATAAGCAGCTGATTTTATTGGTTCCGAAACTATTACCTCCATACTAAATTCTGTAGGAGCAGTAAATTGCCCTATAACCAAACTATCATATTTGTCTTTATCTGTAAGCCAAGTATCGTAATCGGATTTATTTGCAAATACATAACAAATACCTGAACTTAAATCATGATAAAAATAACCAGCCTTATGATTAAAATTATCTTTAATTCATTTTTGTACAACAGCACCAGATAAAGGAAGATTTCCTGTGGTGTTATCGCCTTCCCAATCTATATTATTAGTATATGAAATTGGTGTATTATACGTTTTCTTAGCCATTAATTTTTTCAACCATCAGTATTTGACCAAGCTTTTGTATTTATTCAGTATCCATTACCAAAACAAGAACTAATTATTTGTCATACTAGTTTAGCTCCGTGGTATATAGCTACTATAGGAATTTTCCCATAATAAATAGCATTTATGCTTTTATCATCTTTCTTTATCATTATTCTTCTTCGTATAAATAATAAAACTTGTTTGGATCTATTTCTGTAATTGCAGCATACTCGTCTTCTGTTCCAATTCATGGATATGAAATATTACCATCAAGTTTTTCTTTAATTGTTTTTATATCATCAGAATTAGTTTTTGTAGTATCTTGTAAATCTTTTATATCTTCTTGAGATCTTCCAAGACTTTTACCTACAACACTAATTGTTTTTTCGTTCTCAGAAATATTTAAAGCATTCTTTCTAATAGAAGCTTGCAAATCAAGGATTTCTCTGGTTATATCATCTACAGACTCACTGTTATTTACTCCAGTTAAAACCAAACTTCAAAATATATTTTCTACAGCAACTGGTTTATGTGTATCATCATATTGTATTACTGGAATTGATTCTTTAGACGAAACATGAGTTTTATTACAAGCTAATAAACAATTATTATAACTTATAAAAGTAAGTCTATGTACATCATTATAATATATTCTATTTTCTTCTCAATAGCCAAGGTATTCAAAAGTTTTACCAAAATATGGAGCTGAATTAACAAATTGAAATGATGTAGGTTCTTCTGGCTTTTCTTTTATATTTAATATAAAATTATTTATTTCTTCTGGAATACACTCTTCTTGTTTTTCCTCTGGTTTAATATTAAAGAAATCATAAGGAATATTAACTTTAGGGTCTTCCTTAGGTATTTCTGGAGTGTTATTAAATATTTCTAAAGTTGCCATAATTCAGTAATATCTGGATGTTTACATAAATCTTCAGCAACTAAATCAATTATATATTGAATTCTTTCGTTATTAAGATTATGACCAATCATTAAATCAGAAAGCTCCTTATTATATAAATTATATATTTGATTATTTTCCACAATTACATCCTCCTAAAGTTAAGTTTCCATAATACTCTTGAGGACATAAAAATCCATCACAAGATGTAATAATATCTAAAATTCTTTGAGCTTCATCATATTCTTCATTACAGATTAAATGATTCAGCACATATAAAGAGAGTATTAGTAAATTGTTTCTATTCTCAATATCTTTGTCTGTATGACATGAAATCCCACATCCATTTTTTAAAAATTCATTTAATGAATTATATAGTCCATTAATATAGCAATTTTTAAAATGGCAAAGATTAAAATATTTAATAGAATCAACGGAATTCTCGTCCAACTCTTTATTTATATTAAACGCCTTAATTATATCAGTAAGTTCTTCTTCTCCAGACTCTGAGACATATATTAACTTCCCGTTATTCAAATATATTCCCTTATCTGGCTTGGTATTATAAATCCACATTACATAATATGTAAACATACCATCAGGAGCATCATGATATATATAAGGCTCTCTTATTGATTTGTCAATAGGTTCTGAGACCAAATTATCAACAACAGTATTGTTCTTTACAATAAATTCGATCCTAACCCTATTGGTAAATTGGTCTTCAACTATAAAGGTTAAAGAACAATCTTTATTTTCTAAAACATTTATCATAACTATAAAATAAAAATTGTTGCATATCTACACTTTTGTGCAAATATACAACAATTTTATAAAATTTCCTAATACTACTTGGATATTACAGGAATTTTTCTATATGGAATATACTCAAAAGTTTCTTCAACTTTTGGAATATTATGAACAACGCTATGAGTAAGTTCTTCTGGATTATCAGAATCTTCCTCAAGCTTATAAAATATATGATCACTCTTTTCTAGATCTATTGTACTTGGAGCGTCAATAGAGTTTACATAAACAGAACCAGTGCAATATTTATCAAATATCTGGAATGTACCCTTCTTCTTTTTACTAGACATTCTAGCTTTAAGTTTAGAAGCGATTATTGAACCAGAAAAATAAGTATTATCAACATCTTTAGATTCTGGATCCCCGCCAATATAAAGCTCTGAACCTTCTACTCCAGCATCAGTTGTATTAAATATTATAGAACCACTAGAATCCGTAATAAAGAATTCTGAACAAGTTAAACCTTTAGATGCTTTTGTATTAATAATAAGATGTGAATTAGACTTAATTTCAATTTGAGCATTATTAGAACTCATTACAACTGCTTCAACACCATTACTAGTAAGAATATTAATAGTATCTTTTGTAGCTTTAAGTTTAAGTCTACTTTTCTCTGCTTGGTATTTAATGCATGTTAATTCTGCGTTTGTAATTGAAACTCCATTTAATACTACATCTACCTTCTTAACATCAGTATTAAACACAAACGATTTATCAACAAAATTACCAGTCAAAGTAAGAATTACTTTATCAAGCGGGTTATCTGTTGTAAATGATTCTGTAGGATTACTAATTGTATATGTATTATCTGATAGTACACATCCATTATATACATCTCCTGTACCATCTTCAAGTTCGTATGTAACTACAGCTGTGCCTTCTACTGAGTTAGAATATTTAGACATTCCGCTAAATAGTAAAGCATTGTCTACATCTGTACTTATATCTAAGTCATTTAAATAATATCCTGCTGTTTTGGAATCAAATACGTTCTGCTTAATATTATATGCATAGAATTTTCCTCCAAATACATTAATAGTACCTGTAGGTCCACTTCCAAAAGCATCATTAGCTTTATTAATAAAGAATACACCTTCATCAATATCAAGTAAAGAACCTCCGTGAACACCATCGTGTGAAGCTTCGATATATACGTGATTATGCCCCGATAATAGCAATTCAGAAGCCTTGATTCCATGTCCTCCTCTATTTACAAGAGTCAAATAACCACACCCGGCAATACGCATATTATTATTAGACATAATACACGCCTCTTGGTCGTCTGCGATTTCAGCATCCTTTGTAAGCAGTATTTCATTAATAGAATCTCTAGAAACTATAATGCTAAGATCTTTTACTCCTGTTCCCGTCGGCATATAACAAATACCGTGAGGTTTATCTGTTTTAATATTTACTCCGTCTAGAATAACTATAGTATCATTATCTGGAGTATCTGAAACCAAACCAATTTCAATACAACCATATAAATCTCCTCGAAGTTTATAACTTCCTCCAGAACTTAAAGAGATGGTTCCATTTACAGGCTTTGTAAGTGTATCATTTACATAAAATTCTGATTCAACGGCATTTCTGGATATGATTGAATCTTTAATAGGTTTTAGTTTTGATTCTAAATCTATTTTAGCTATATGGCCTTCTACAGTAGATTCCCCATCTATTAAAACATCTGTAACGGCGGTTGATTCTGTTTTAGCGTTAATAGCATCCTGAATATCGGAGAAGACTCCATTTCATTCTTCGTGTGAAATAGAGTCTCCCGATTTTTTATTTATATACTTTGATATATCCATATTATGTTAAATAAATAGGGAATGAATCTCCAAATACTCAACTAGAATTATATTCTAAGTCATCATCTTCGATCGTATCTTTATAAAAAATTGTAAGATAAGTTTTATGTTCTCAACAAGGACATTCTGTATTATCTTTTATATTTCCAAGACATCCAGAACTTTCAATACTTAATAGTACATTATCTGCCTCTGTGTACATATTTCGTTTTAAATATTCTCGTACAAGTAATATAGATGATAATACAACGTTTCTTTTATACCTAAGACTTGTATCAACATTTCTGCCTAATGTTTTAGAGTCAGTGTATTTATCCTGAGAATCTACAAAAAGCTTTTTAAGAAGTTCGTAAGAAACAAGAGTATATTTAACATATAAAGCATCATTATCTCCTTGCTCTCACATTCCCGATTCTAGGGTTGAATATAAATCTTTTAAATCAATTTCTATAAAATTGTCTGGATCTAGAGTTTCTTTTTCAACATAATAAAAACATTTCTTATAATAGAAAATATTATTTGGTTTTATTATTCTTGATTTAACGTACTTTTTAACCCTAGGGATCAATATTCTATAGTACTCATGAATTCCGTCCTCTGCCAATACGAAATCGGTTTCCTTTAATTGATCTTCAGATTTAATTTCTTCTCTAATAACTGCATTGCATAGATTTGAGTTGCGAATTATATAATCAACACAAACATATTCAGACAAATCTATATTTTCATACTCTGTAACAATATCTGTTACCACAAGCTTTCCTCCGACAAAACTAAAACTTAAATCGGGCTTATTATTTATATTAGCTGCCATTACACGTCTTTAATTTTATCATTATAAGGATTGTTGTCCATAGTCTGTAACGCTTCTATTTGAAGTGCTCTTTCCTTAATCTCTGCAAGCTTATCATTATTTTCTTTAGAATCATTAGCTTTTTGTTCTTCGATTTTAACTTTTCTTTGTTCAATAGCTAACTTATCTTGACTATTCTTTTCAACTTCTTTATTAAGCTTCTGGTTCTCTTCTTGGAGTTGATTGTTTTGTTTTTGAAGCTCTTGTGCTTGTTGTTGAACTTGCTGCAATTGTTGTTGAAGTTGAGAGATAACATCATTTTCTTTCTTTTTAGACTCTACTGCTTCATTGATATAATCACGAAGTTCAGTAATATTCTTAGCTGTCATAATATTGAATATCATAGTAGGATCTGCCTGTCCTGACTTAATAAGTTCAACACTGGACGATTTAAGAGTTTCTTTATCTTGGAAAGAATCTGTGCTATCTTGAATATGTATATCAAAATCAGTCATAGTGTAATACTCAGGCAAAGAAGTAAATATTTGATTTAATTTAGTTCCGTTTATAATAGTTCCTGTAATACCGTTTTTAAATACTATTTTAGCTAGATTTAACAAATCATAATTTACTTCCTTATAAAGTAAGTCCATAGCTGAAAAATATTGCTTTGTAAGAAGAGTGGATTGACGTAATCCTACTTTAACATTAGATACCGCATCTCTTTGTTGTATTCCTCCTAATTTCTCTGGGAATACACCAGTAATAGAACATGCTTGATTTTCTATACTATCAAGTACTGCTTGGAATGCTTGAATAGTTTGAACTTTAATTGTATCATCGTATCCATTAAATGCTGTGTTAATTACTTGTGCTCCATCTTGAGCTGAGTTGTATCAGGCAATACCTTGCTTCTTATAAGCCATTCATTTTTGGGCTCTTTCTGGCATTTCCTCCCCTAAAAACTCTGGAAGTGAAGCTGCGTCAAGCCAATCACCAAGAGTACCTGAAGAAGCAATAAGGCTGTCTCTATAGAAAAGTGTAATATCGTACTGATCTTGTAAGTTAATGGTATTCAATACAATACTAAATGGTTGCCCATTCTTATCTGAGAAAAACATTCCATTTATAGATAGAGTACAATCTTTTGGATTAGATGCGCTTCTTATGATATTTTTTGATTCTCCTCTTACTATATAAATTTCCTCTCCAATTTTAACTCCTTCATGCCTTGTAAGCCTATCATTCTTTTCATCATAAACCAACCATTCACATTCATACACACAAATCATATTATAGTTGGTATTATAATATCCGGCCGTGGTTGACATAATTGGAGATACTTCCAAGCCTGCTATAAGCCCAGGAGTTGGAGATCCTGCTGTAAATGGCTCATAGTTTGTATAAGTTTGAACATATACATCATTAGTTTGGTGAGAGTTGTAACTTGTTTTGGTTTTAAGAATTTCTTTAGCTTCAGAAGAAAGTTCTTTACCATATTTAGCTAGAATCTGATCTTTAGTCATTCATTTACGAGCTACAGCTCTTGGTGAACGATTGAGATAAAACGAATTATTATTTCTTTCAACAAAGGTATCAACTGGATTAAGAATTTCCAAATCAAGATTTGAGTTGCTTCCAGATGGAGATGTTTTATAGTAAGCAAGACCTCCTATTAAAAGGTCTGTAAACAAATCTCTCATTTTATTCTTTATATCCAAATCTCTAGAATATTTAATATAATTTAATATATTCTGCGCTGATTTTTCATATTCAGACACATAACTCTTAGATATATCCTTTTTAATCCTTTCCACCTCTGCCGCGTAATAAGGATCATTAAGAACTTCTTTACCTTCTTGAAATATCTGTAAAATCGCATTCTGTAATTTTTCCGTAAAAAACTTATAAACTTCAGAATGTATTTTAAGCTGCTTATCTCTCATTATATTAGTTACTGTTTTATCGTCCTTACAAGTAACCTGAAGATCTGGATCGAGTTCTAGATATTCTCCAACTAGCACATCAATGTGCTTTTTAATTAATGGAGTAAATCCTACTGATGTAGGAGTTCCTATACCATAGTTTTCTTCCAAATGCCTAAATTGCTCAGGATCCCTAACACAATGATAATAATTATAAGCTTTCTTTAATTGCGTCTTCTCGTAAACAAGATCAGAAATACATGAATTTATCTTTTCTATTTCTAATTGTTTATTCATCATCGTATTCTTTTACTGCTTTCCAAAACTTCACAACTTGCATTTTTCTAGATCTCATTTCTGCCTTAATAAAATCCTTAAATCCTTGTTCAGAGCCTTGATAAGCTAGTACAATAGGAGATAACTCCAAATCTAAATATAACATCAATCCTCATAAAGGAGGATTCATATCTTCTTTTTCTATATTTAATTTACCGACATATTCTCTTCCTGTTTCAGATTTGATTATATCTAGTATTTCTTGTTTTAAGTTGCTTTCCATGATTTAGTAGGAATAGTTCCAAATCTTCTATATCCTCTTTCATCAACATATCAACCAAAATCTTTTCATTGGTTTTTAGTTGTATTTGTTTTAGGGGCTACACCAGCCATATCTTCATCGCCAATTTCACATTGTCCCATAGCTGCTATAATATCAAATTTACGTTTATTCTCATAAGTATAATTCAACATTTGATCTAGCATATCTTCAAAGTCAATAGTATGTCAATAATCTGCTATAAAATTAGCAATGAGTTCAAGACCATGTCTAATTACAGCTTCTGTAGCCGGTAATCCTATTAACTGTTTTGCTCCTCTAGACTTTTTCATTCCCCCAGACAAAGCAATTGCTGGCCTAGTCATAAATAGATTAGATTTTCCTTTTTCTTTAAAATAGGTTTGAATAGAGATTTTTGTGTACTCAAGCATTGCTTTACAATTATATCATGTAAGCAATTTCATAGTTAGATCATAAGCCTCTCTAATATCGTTAGGTCTATATTTATACATGGCAACATATTTAGAATCTTGCATACCATAAACTCTCTTTTTGATAACGACACAAAAATCAGACACGTCACTATCAGTTGCAGAATCTTTTCTTCCCATATCAATTGCATCTATACCAGCAACATACAGATTTTTAACTACTTTTCCAGTTTCATCTAGTTGAGGGGTTTCAACTACTAATAAATGAGATGAAGGGCTATCTTTAGCGATAACTCTTTCATGCCCATCACCATAAGACGGATCTCATAAAAGCGCCATTTTTCTAGGTTTCTCGCCCTGTCCTTGGACTTTAATTTGAACCATTCTTTCTGCAATTGCGGCAGCATCAAATACGTTATCTCCATGTTTAGAAAGAGCTTCTCTTGGAGTAAAGCAGTGCTCAGCACATTCTGTTAAATAGTCTTTATCAAGTAGTTTAGCTCTTTGTGCTTCAAAATGTTCTTTAAGTTTAGGTCAATTTGTAACGCCTCTACTATCTAAATATTCTGAAGTTAAAGCAAATTTATGAGCAGGTAAAAAGAATGCAGTTATTTCTGGCCTTCCATCATCTGAATCATAATTCTTATAAGGTAATATATCATATGCTTTAGGATTAAGAAACATTGTCCTAAGTCCTCCTAAAGCCATATCGTCGCCCCCAGTATTATGCGTAATAAAATTATTAGCTAAATATGTATGAGCCCCTGCAGCTGTTAAATTATATACAGGACGATTTCCTATATGCTCAACATCTATTACATGAGCTTCCCTAATTCCAATATAAGTATAATAATGCTTATAAGAATCTGATTTCATGCTATATTCTTTTGCTTGTTGAAGAACCTCTTGTTTATATTTTATTCTGATCGGAATTTGTTCTGCAAATTTAACTATACTTACCGCATCAGAAATTTCAAGCTTATAACATGGATTTTTATCTTTTCTATTAGGAGCTATTCGCGGTTCTATTTTATAAATTTTACCGTAAATGCCAAGCTTTTTTAATAGAAAATCAATTTGTCCAAGTATTTCTTTTGAAGATTGTGTAATGGAAATCCTATAATTATTTACTTTAGTTTTTGGAACTGTTCCATCTGTGTCAAATAAACCTGCTAACATCTGAACGGTATCTTCTTTTGTTAGTTCGTTATAATATGTTGGAAGACGTTTATTTGTTTTGACTTGGCCATAAATTCCAATTTCTTTTAATTTAGGACAAAGCTTTTTAATTCTAAGCTCTTTATATAATTTCCCATCAACAGTTAGTCTTGATGGCCTATCCAAAGAGGTTTCGTAGTTAGATTCAACATAATTTAATACTTCTGGATCACAATTTGATATACGGGGAGTTTTATCATGGCCATACGTACCATCTCCTATAAGGAGTCCTACTAAATATGGGTCAAATAATTTTTTATCTCCCCATATATCAATCTCATTACAGATTCCGATAACATTATATTTTGCTTTCATATTAACTTCATCCGCTCGAACCCATTCGTAATTAAATCATCTAGCACGTTTATTTGTTCCTTTTTCAATTCTAGATGAATGCCTAATTCTTGTAAATATCGGATGATCTGCACTACATTCTAAAATTCCCTTATCTGTAATTATTCTTACACACTCTTTCTCTTTCGGCTCTTGGAACGATTCGATATCTTCTTGTAAAAACTTACCTTCGTGGAATCCTAAAATTCCGTCTTCTTTTTTAAGATCTTCAATATTAACTTGTTTACCAGATTTTGTTCATACTTTAGTTCCAGCGCAAACACAACCTAAAGCAACTCTTAATCCAAAGTGTTGACCTCCGAGCTCTACAAGTGCTTTACCTTTAATTCATGATTCTGTCAATATGTTATTAGACCCCGCTTCTTCATATACAAGTCTATCTCGTCTGTCGCCTCTTATTTTATCTGATGTGTTGGCAATAATTGAATCTATTTCAGATCCTCAACCATATTCTGTTCCATCGGCCGATTTCTTTGTAGCTCTTTTTGTATCTACATTATTAACAGCAAGCCTTACGTGTCGCATCCCTCTATCGGTATGAGTATTTAATCAGTCAAGATTAAATCAACATTTATTTTTTAAAGGAGTTAATTTAGCGTCATCTATACACGTTAGTAGAACTTTATATTTACGCCTAACTGTATAAGGGCACACAGACATCGATGCAGTCATTTCTGACCAACCTACCCCTCTCGCTTTTAGTGCACAAGCATCTAGATGCAATTTTGAAGCCATTTCTACATAATGGAATCATTCGTATTGTTTAGAAAGAAATTTAGGAAATGACTCTGCTCGACCTTCTCCTCCTTCATTCCCTTCAACAATAATATCCATTCTATAATAATTAAGATAGAAATAATTATCTCCAGTTATGTGATACTTTCCAACCGTATAACCATTAATACACCTGTCAAATTCTTCCATTCAAAAGTCTCTATACTTCTTAGAACCATAAGGGAATTGTGTGTAATGTCCAGTTTTTGTATATGTATCAGCAGCTACAGTGAATAAACTTGGTTTAAAATCAAGTCCTTTATCCATAGTTATAGGTCTATATCCAGTTAATTCATAAGATAATTCAGGATCAAAATATTCTATTTTTTCTGTAATAGGTACATCTCATTCCTGATTAGGATGAGGTTTATGTATAGTAGTAGAAGAGTCTAATATATTATTAACTTCTTCTTCAGTATTATTTTCAGATTCTTCAAAAAGCTGACGTTTAAGATCTTCTTCATATCTTTCGCTAAACGTCATTTTCTTTTCTTGCTCTTTAGCTTTTTGAATAGGAGTTTGCATTCTTGGTAATTTTCTAGGCATAACTAATCGTCAAATAATCCAACTTCTGCATCTCCTCTAACCTTTTCTCCGCTTTCTGCTAAATCCTTTTTATGCATTATTTCAAGTTCTTGTAATTGCTTTCTGCAATCAGAAATTGATTTAATATCATTAATAACGTCTTTAGGTTTATAAAGTGGTCTACCGTCAGCATCAAGATCTAAATTAAAATCAATGCTATCCAAAAACACTTGCATCTTATGCAATGTTTTAAATGCAGTCTTTATAAGAGAGAGTATAGGATCCGATTCCTGTATTTCTTGATATTTATGATATGCTGCTAGAAATTTTTCGTCTTTTAAATCCTCTTCTTTCAATCCAGAATCATCTAAAGCAGCTTCATGCTTATCTTTTTCTAGATACTGAAAATACGGGGATTTATAATCCAAAACCAAATATATATATGTAATCTCTTTATAGGCTTTTAATCTTAGTTTGCCCGTCTTATCTTCTTTACACTTATTTCTAGTTATATCTCACAAATCCTTAAACTCTTTTACAAGAAGGATACTATACTCATCTATACTTAATCTATTCTCTGCATTATCATATACAAAGAAATTCATTATTTTTTCTTAACTGTTTGCGGGAAATTAGCGTGTGTATAATTAAGTATTCCGGTTTTTCTAAATCTATCCATAACGGAATTATATTCATCGGAACCTCTCTTATAAGTCTTGTCATAATCTCCACCTCTTCCAGAATATGTTTGCCGAACTGTTGTATCTCCAGGAGTAATAGTAATCGTAGATGTTGGAGATACGCCGCCGTATATCTCATCCATTATATATGTTTGTTTACCATTAGGCTCAACATATCCTTTAATGGATCTATTTGTGGCTCCTTTATAGTCACTTACAGGAGTTCCTGAAGTAAACCATTTTGTAAGCCAATCAAACATCCCAGCTGGTTTTACCTTATAAAAAGGACCGCCGCTCTGCATCTTCTTAATAAGGTAATCAAATTTACCGCCTTCTTTAAACATACTATTCTGTTGCATTGCTTGAGTTATTTGGTCTTGATATTGAGAATAAATTGTAACTACATTTTTAAGCAAGTCTTGATTCTGTTCAAGCATTTGCATAGCTTGTTCTGGTTGCTGTTTAATTTGTTGTACTAATTCGTCTGGAAAATCTTGTCCTGCTTGTTTAAAAATTTGCTGATAAACCTCAGGAACTTTACAAAACGACTGAGCCGCCGCTTGAATTAATTGCTCATCCATATTATTAAACGTGAATTAAATCCTTAGTAGAGAATATTGCTTCGTGCATTACTTGATTCTTATCAAATCACCTTGTTTTAATACCGATAAATATACTCTCTTTTTCATCTGAATCCTTATTAACAAAAGATTTCGTTACCTTTTCAACTACATACATAGTAGGCTTATTTTCAATTGCATCATGCCTAAGTGTCACTATATCTCCAGGCACATAAAATGTTTTTAATTCATCCATATTACATTACTTTTTAACGAATCTACAAAGCACATTTGCTTCGTCAATCATATATCAATTCTTTTTTCTAAATGGAACTGGAACTGCAATATGTCTTATCAAGCATACATCTTCGCCTGGTACACAATTAGTGCAATTAGGACCAACGGCAATAACTTTAGCAATATCAATGTATTCTTGAGAATCTTCCATTTCTCCAGTTTCATTAGATTTATATTTCTTTGTACTTTCAACTCCAAGTATAAGCCCTGTATCGGTAGTCTCTATAGTCCTGTAAGGATTCTCCGGATAAAATTCTACCAATATATTCCTATTACAAGGAATGATGTCCACATCTTCTGTTTTAATATTTTCCATACTTCTTTTGAGTATGTTTGCTGCTACATTATTCATTTCACTTATTCATTAAACATTTTTCATCTTCAACACTTGCTTTAGCTTTTAATTCGCATCAACACATATTACAAAACGATACGTTTTTTGTTAATTGAACTTTATGCTCACAAGTATTACATATCTTTAATCTTTTCTTAACTAATTCTGTATTTTTATGAGTTAGACGATAAAACCAACCCTGTATAATATTAATCAGATTTACCATTTTCCAAAAGCACAATGATTACTTGGATTTGCGCTTTTTTGGCGTATTAAACATCCGCAACCTCGCTTAAATCCATCTTTTGGTATATATGATATTTCTGACTTATTATTCATATATTTATTAGAATCACAAACTGGACCAAATGCAGATTCCTTATAAAGAGAACATTGCTTGCATACCGAAAGTCTTACATCAACTATTTCCATATTATATAATATAAGGTTTATCTCTATCAAGTTCTGCTTGAATCTTCTGCATTTTCTTGTAATGGGCTAAAAGTTTTTCTATCTCCTTCTTTTTATATTCAATAGGGTATAGAGTTTCTTTCCCATTTCTGTCAATATGTATTATCTCTAATTGTTTTATATTAAAATTAGGATTAATATACTGCAACATAAATGCATAGAGTGAAAGTTGGCACGTATACCGGCCAATCGAACAGTCCTGTATTGTATTTAATGGATATTTCATCATTACGTTAGATTTTGTGCGTTTATCGTAATAAGAAGTTGTCTTTAATTCTGCGTTAGTCTTTCAATCCCCAATGTATATATCATTTCCATTTTTAATAATTAAGTCCGCTTGCCCGCTAATTCTTAGTCCGTCATAATCAATTGCAATAAGAAATTCTGGGTATATTGCGCGTTCTTTATCTAGTTTATAATAATTAGACGTACAATTATAATCTCCAACACAATCTTTAAATCCATATCTAGACAAATCGAAGTGTTTGTTTCCATAAAATGACAATTCTTTTATTAAATGCTGTTCGCTGCCATGCTGACAAGCTTCGTCTTTTTTATCTTTCCACTCTTTTAAAATTTGGGTTTTAGCTTCATCAAATTTTTCTAAATCAATGTCTAATTTTTTTAAGAGTCTTTTATCAAATGTCTTTGTGGTTAAAAGGGTTTTCTTAATAATAGAAAAATTTTCTGAATCTAGTACTCTTTCAAGAGCTTTATAAGAAGCCCAAAAATCTTCCTGAAACGGTTGTTCATAAGCTGCTATTAACTGTGTAACTGATATATATGGCTTCATATCCTGCTTGTTATAGTACTTATGAGACTCGTCATTAAAGAAACATACATCATTTTCTTTATCTACTTTAATTCCGTTTATATACTTTTCTTCGATTCCTTGTAATTTCGGCATGGTTTATTCGTTTTCTACATATTTCCATTTAAATCCTCCTGCGGTTTTTCTAGCTCTATTACCCTTTGCAAGGGACGAAATACTACTGGCGGAAATCCCTGTCTTTATAGATGCGCTTTTTACGCTGTCAAATGTATTTATTACGTTTCCAAGCAAATCTAGTTGCTGTATTGGCTTGTTACTTCTATCGATATATTTCTCTACTTTACTTGTTTCTGTAAATGATCACATATATTTTTTATAGCTATATCATCCAGGTTTGTTATTACAGCAATTAGATATATTTATTGGATACCCATCCACACTCTTTGCGGCGTCGTGAAGAGAAGCATATTTTTTAATAAAGTTTCCATTTAAATCATATTGATAAACTTCTTTTCCTAATACATCCTTTAGTTTTTGTTTAACCTCGTCAGATGTTACATTCCCAACACCATTCTTATTTCCAATTAACGCTTTTGAAATTTTCTTTTTTGTTTCTTCAGTAAGTTTAGGATGTTTTTTGTGTGTAGGCTTTGATTTTTTAAAACTTTCTACTCTTCTTGCTATTTCTTCCGGAGTTTGAATATGGCCTTTTCGATTAGCGGAGCCAATCCCTCCTTGCATCATATTCATACATAATTTATCTGTTTCCCATAAATTCCCTATTATAACTTTTTCTCTTTCTAAATTAATTACGTTAGATGGATTTATTTCTAATATTTCTTTAATGTAAGTAATTCCAGAAATTGCTCCATATTTCTTAAAATATGACTTACAGAAAATTCCAGATCCAGTATATGGGTCGTTATTAATATTATTTCCATAATAAGTTCTTTTTCCTATATAATATCTTCCTGCTGGGAATCCACACAAAAAGTGAATTTTGTATATATAAAAAATTTTATTAGTTTGTCTTGGCATATTAACATATTTTCATTTAAAACATCTATTAATTTTCTTCTATTGAATCAAAATCTCTATGAGCTAAAATATATTCACATTTAAGAGGGTCATAATTAGGGGACACTTCTCCTTTTTTTAATTGTTGTAACCACTTTTCTCCACTTCCTCTAGATGGTGGGAGTCTTTTAGAACAACCACAATTTGCACAAATATATGTTGTGGCTAACGAAAGATCTTTTTGACATTCAAGTAATTGCACTCTTAAGTCTTCAATTGTCTTTTCTTTTTCCGCGTTAATTTCTTGAAAATGATCATTACTTTTTCTAATTTCAGCAATCGCGTCCCGCATAGTTTCTACGGCGGTATTTTCATTTTCTAACTCAGGCTTCTTTTTAGCAGCTTTAGGATTCACTCACCAAACCACCCCACCACAAGTTAAGATGCTTATAATAGCTGATATAAGTATTCCTCAATCCATTATATACTATATTTTATGTGTAATTTAAAATTTACTTATTAATCCAACTGCAAATATACTAAATAATTTTTATTATAAAAAATTATTTTAAAATGCAATATTTATTTCGTATTTTTGTGGAAAAATAGATTTTTAACCTAAAATAAATATATTATGCCGAGCAAGATAAGATTAGGAGTCCCATATACTACAAATGAGGGTGGTTACAATTGATTTGAAGCACAGAGTTTAGATACAAATCAATCTGGACACGCATCATCCAGAAATCCTACTACTGGACGAATATTAAAATCGGAATCACATCCAACTTTTCCAAAAACTGTAGTTGGGGAAATAAATGCCGGAATGCATTTTTACAGAGATCCTCAAGGAAATCTATATACATCAGAGCAACCAATGTCTGAAAAATATCCATATAACATGATATTTCAAGATGTTAATATCCCTATTGATATGGATTGATTAAGAAAAAGACAAGCTTTTGCTGAAAGCGGCTTTAAGAATAATACAACAAATCATAAAGAGGCAAGTGGGCTATTTCAAATAAGACCAATCGCATTAAAAGAGTATGTTAATGCTACTGGTGATAATGGAGATTTATCAGATCCGAAGTATAACAAAAAAGTAAGAGATTGATATTTTGATTTTATTTATAATAATAGAATTACCCAACACGATAATCAAGTTGAACATTTAGCCAGAACTCTAGCAGCATATAATTGAGGTCTTGGAAATTTGTCAGCTAATTTAAAAGAACATCCAGACAATTGATTACAATATGCACCAAAAGAAACTAGAGATTACGTTAATTTTATTTTATATGGCGATGATATTGACTCTCGCTTAAACGAAGACCAATATCAAAAAGCAGTTGCTATGCAACAACACTTAAAATCAGGAGGAATATTACTTGCTAAATCTGGAATTCATATAAAGCCAGAAAACCGCGGTAAATTTACAGCTCTTAAAAAGAGAACTGGAAAAAGTTCTACTTGATATAAAGAACATGGAACTCCATCCCAGAAGAAGATGGCAACTTTTGCTTTAAACTCCCGGCATTGAAATCATGACAAGGATTAAAGGCTCTAGATTTGGTACTGTGTCAAATCGTAAAGCAGCTAAAGATACAGCTGCGGATGTCGTATTTTATGGAGACGATGATTCTGGATTAGAGTTTAAAAGACCTCGTTTAAAACGTGTATATGATCGAGCTAAAGAAAATTACGCGTTTACAAAACAAACACAAGACATAGAAGCTGCAGCAGAAGCAAATCCAACTTCAGATATACAAACATATATACATAATATACAAAAGCCTATTGGAAAAGCAATTACGTATGGATTAATGGGAATTGGCCCGTTAGGAATTACAACAATCTCATTACCTGAACTGATTGGCGGAACCGCATTAGGATCTATTGGATATAATTACGGAGCTAAAAAAGGTGCAGAAATTGATAAAAGAAGACATGGCTATACTAATAACGAAGAGGCTTTGGGATTAGCTATGTGAACTCTTACTGGTGCAGCAGGGTCTCAGCTTGGTAGGCTTGGAGAAACTGTAATATTAAACCAATCTTATAGAGCCATTCCATTTAATGTACAAAATTTAAAAGAAGGGTTATCCGATTATAAGTTATATAAAAATAATCCCGAAACTAAAGTTGTTTTCTCTCACAATAAATTTAAATCTGTTGTAAAAGGAGTTAAACAAGATTTATCCGAATTTATTAAAACAGAAACAACCAAAAGTGATGGAGCGTATATGACTGATGATTCTGTAGGAAAATTAACTGTTAAAAGAGGAAAGGCTTTAGGTGTTGAAAATATAATTGGAGAAGGCAAAATTGCATTTAACGCACCTGACCAAGGAACAAATATTACAACAGCAATTCCAAATAAAAGAGCTCTTAGATGAGTTGCAGATAAACTATCTCGTGTAATACGCTCTGGAGATTACATAGGAAATGATAGCCCCTATCCTCCTCTTGGAAGAAAACTTTTAAAAAATATAAAAGTTACAAATAATGAAGAATCTTTTGGGTATTCTGTAGATGCCTACAATCAAATATTAAAAGTTGGAAATAAGCCTAATGGTAAATTTGAAATAAGATATGCTATAAAACCATCTTCAAAATTTAATAATCTAGGAACTTCTGAAACATCCAAATCTATTATAAATCAACAAAATAATATACATGATATTTGAGATAAACGAGCTTTTGTAGAAAATATTAATAAAATAATAGGAAATAGAGGTGCAAAAGCTTGAATAACAGTAGATGGAACAATACAAATTCCTCATCCTTATTTATTGGTAAAATAATGAAATTAGCTTATAGTAAATGATTGCCATTTGAAGGATTCTATGCAATAACTTTATTTGGATTCCTTATAAGAAGAGAAAGATATAAAAACAAGCCAATAGAACCTGTTGTTTATAATCATGAATCAATACACGAGGCTCAAGCGTATGATTTTGGAATAGGTTGATTTGGATATTTTATATTTTATATATGATATATAATAGAATGATTAATAAGATTAATAATAAATCCAAAACATGCTTACAGAAATATAAGTTTTGAACAGGCTGCTTACAAAAACCAGCGGAATTTAGACTATTTAAAAACACGAAAAAGATTTGATTGATTGAAATACATATAAAAAATAAACCCTTGGTACTTTAATTAGTATCAAGGGTTTTATATTATCGTCTTCCAAATATAACGTCTCAATATGTTCAAGGCTTTTCTTTTTGCCCAATACTTGGATGGTTTGCTACAAATCCAGCAGTATCAACTACAACTGTATTTGGATTTATTTTATTCGCGTTAATAGTAGCTGGAGCTATTTCTCCTCCGTTTACAGTTAAAGTATCTGGAGCATCTGCAATAACAATTGAAGGAATAATTTCTCCGGCATTAGCTGTAGTTGCTTTTGAAGCAGGAAATGTAATTGGGGATTTGAGCGACTCAGATGCTAGTCCAGTATTATAACTCTTACCATTTCAATCAAATACCTTAAGCCCTTTGTTTCTAGCGTCTCTAAATGCTTGTGCAAATGTCATAGGTTTAACTGCTGGTTGAGCTACTACTTGTTTTCTAGCTACAGAAAGTGGGGTTGCTGCAAACTGCATTACAGGCACATTAAGTTGTGCTTCTGATGTAAATACTGGCGATTCAACAGCTTGTGGTAGAGCTATATTACCATAAGTTTGCTGTCTTAGATCTCTACCTCTAAGATCTGTATTATTCTTAAGTGCTTGCTTTTGATTATATCAAGCATTAGAAGCTTGTTGTCTTGTAAAACCTCTTTTCTTAAGAGATTGCGTTGCTTGTTTTCTTACGGATGTCATTATACGTTAATATTAAAAATCATTTTTCTTTGTTGTCCCATATTATTATAAAGTCCAAGATGAATTCATTTAACAATTCCTTTATTTGATGACTCTATAATACATTGATCAAACTTTTTATCTTTTAAATATTCTGCTATAAATTTCTTGAATTTATCAAAACTGCCTTGAGCATTTTGCATATCTACAGCTCATCCAAGCATGTGTGCAGATGTGGAAGATCCTCCGACCTTTTTATTAAGTTCCGGACATCTATATCCAGACGTAATATTAATTGGCGATCCTCATGCTTCTCTAATAGGATTAATAAATTCAATTACTTTTTCTAGTCTTTGTTTAACTTCCAAAGATGGAGTATTGTCTATATGATTAGCTATTGCCGTATCTGAATGGCACAGCTCTTCTAAAGTGAAATACTGTTTATACACTATTATAAACTCTAAGTATTTTAGTAAGATAATTAGGGTCTTCAGCGTATCCTCCTTTAACTATACGAGAATAGAAAGTCCTAGCATCATCTGTATTATCTGCAAATGCATTATATCTCTTACCATTTAAAAGAGAAATTTTAGCATTTACATAATCATCTATAGAATCGTAATTTCTAAACTTTTGTATAATCTTATTTCCTTTGGAATCGTGGTCAGATCCTTCGGTATATGAAGCATTCTTATCTGATCCTATAGTAATATTACCAAAATTATAATTACCTACATATCTAGAACCTCATCCAGATTCAAGAGCGTCTTGTGCAACTAAGTATTTAGCATACCTGGTATCCATTCCTCTAGCTTTAAGAGCTTTAGTATAAGCTTCTGTAAGCTCTTTTTTAAATTTATTAGAGTCTTTATATTTTTCACTTTTAGATGAAGCGGTTTCTATTGGTTCTGTTTGATCTTCTATTTCTACAACTTCTATAGGAGGTAATTGTGGTGAATATCCTCTTATATATGAAGCGTCTACTTGAATCGGAGTAAAATCTATATCTAGATTAGGATTCCTAATTTCAGTAAACTTTTTTGATATTGTTGGTTTATAAACTATTGTATTCATAATTAAATATTTTACAAATGCAAATATAATTAAAATTATTTTTATATACAATAAATCCCAGGCTTAAATAGTCTGGGATTTTGTGTTATAAATATTTTGCTATTTGTTTAAGATTAGTAAAATCATAAACTATAGTTCTTGTATTGCCTACCCTACATCTTGATTTTGTGTAATACTGAGAAATTAATCCAATCATAGAATCTGCAATAGCTTTATTATTCATACATAAAGGTAATGTTATATTTAAAAGCTCTTGATATGTAACAGTTAAAGATTTCATACTATGATAGATTTTAGATAGTATTTCTTTGTTTTCAATTTTAACTTCGCATTTATTTTGTTCTTGAACATTCTTTATTACACTAATCGTATCATTAAATATTTTAGTAATAATATTATAATTCTGTATATCTATCTTTTTTAGATTTGGATCATATAATACTTTATTATTTTTTGAACCAAGATATTTAGTATGATAATTATCTGGATCTCCACAATATAAATCATATTGTTTATTTTGAGTTACAATAGAACTCTTTTTTAAATCCTTTGTAAATATTTTTGCTTCCTGCTCTAATTTATCTGAATCAGCAATAAACTCGGATTCTTCTTTATACTTCATATAACGGTGATTAGACGTATTACATATAAAAAGAACTTCATCTTTATAAATAGAATCTCTTAATCTTCCGCAAATTTGTATCATAAGTGTAGAAATATCTACTAGTGTTTGAGAGATGTGAGTATCTGAAATGATAATTGTTTTTCCGATAGGGTCATAAATATCAACACCTTCAAAAGCTGTGGCAGTATAAAAGTTTATTTTTTCAACAGAAGAGTTAATAGAAGATACATGTAATTGACCACCTAGTCTAATATCTTTACCTGCAGATTCTTTAGAGCAAATAGTTCGATATTTTACTTTAGGTTTAATCTCTTTTATAATAGAACGAATTGTTGTTATTGAATTAATAAAAATATGAAGATTATAATTTTGATTATAAGATTTTTCTATTTCTTTGATAACCTCTTTAGATGTAAAATAAGCATTACGAATAGTTATTTTCATTTTAACAGCTTGAGGTCATTCAAGTGTAATCTTTGGTAAGTCTTTAATCTCATCTAATACATTATTCTCATTTAAAGGAGTTGCTGTCATAAAACAGTAATTTTTAAATTTATAATAATTGTCTAATATAAATTTAATAGGCTTATATCTAAATGCATAACTATTAAACAATATGTGATATTCATCTATTAAAAGAAAGTAATTATATGCTTGCTCTTTTAGAACATTCAGTATTTTAGATAGAGCATCATAGGTTGCTATAATTTTTTTATATCCTACAGCGCTTTGTAAAGAGGATGATAATTCCGATTCTGTTATATCTCCATATACTCCGATTAAGTTTTTATACACATTACATTTATTTAATACCAGATTAATATTTGGAACTAAAATAATGCTATCTCTTTTTGCTTCAATTTCCAAAGTAGTTCCTCCGCACCCGGTTATACCTTTGTTAAAAAGGCAATTTGATGGTAATTTTGAAAATTCGTCTGATAAATACTTAGATTTTGGATTTACTTTAATTGTCTTATTCATAATTAGTTATATTAAAAGATTTTGTATGGTACAGGGGGGGTACAAAAAAAGCTTTATTACATGGTACACCCCGGGTATCCCATAGCAAATATAGTAAAAATATTTTAAATATAAAAATGGGTATGTGTTGAGAGAGGGAGGACACATAGCAAAAACGGCCCCCACCCCTTCGGGATGGAAAACCGTTTTCGCTTACAGACTTTTTCCAATATTTAGAGAGAACGAAAAGTAGAACACGCTCTCTCCCGCAAAGTCGTTAAGACAGCTTGGGAAACCGAGAGGAAAGGATGCGGATTAATTGCCTGGTACTGGGATTACTGTACCAACAGCAGGCTTTCGCGGGCTTGCGAACTTAGATGTGCATTCACAGGCTAAGAACCCAGTCAATTAATATTGTTCTACTACTCGAGCATGTCGCTCACGGCAAGGGGATGCCTTAGTACCCGTACATTGATATGATCGCTTCAAATCGTATCGCGTTTAACAATGTTAACTCCATGACAAACAAGGATCTTCTTAACAAGATTCTCAATGCCGGAGCCAATAGAGGGTTGGCATACTCACTTCCAACAGAGGGGAGTATTGAATTTCCGTCCTCTGATAAGGCGGAGTTATCGTGGTCCTTATATAAAGGATCGCCTATGCTAGCTGTGTCTTGCAAAGTAAACGGTAAGCAACAAGACTTACCGATTTACTTGTTGAGACACACGGCGTCTCATCCTGTCGAGGCAGAAGCTCTTGAGGCTTTTCGTAAGTCTCATGAAGCTTATACCGATCTCGCGTGGAGACGAGGTATAGGTGACCTTGAATGGGTCGCCACATTTCTAAGTAAAACTTGGGAGCTTCATACCACTGACATCACTGAAACGGTGACGCGCAATGGTATTGAGAGGCAATTCTCTATGAGGATTGCTGCTCTTGAGGAGCTTGGCACTCCTAAAACATCTAGAAGAAGATCTTCTAGATAATCAAATTAAACCCAGCGAATAATAGTAACTGGGTTTAATTTATTTAAAGTGGCTAGATCTGCGCTACGCCACTTTTATTTTTTTGTATGAGCAGCTTCAGCTTCGCCTCGCTTTGCTCGCTCTACGAGGTACAAAGACTAAATCCAATATGTAGTATAAAATAATAATATTAATTTTAAAAAAGGAGATAAAGATTATGGCAATAGTTCCAGATCTTAATAAGGTACCTACAATGTACCTTCAAAACGGACTTTCAAAGTCCAATGTAAAAAACGGAAGCAAGACCGTGCTTAAAGATAAGCACGTCTCGTTTACAGGGTACGGTATCTCGAATGATGAAATAGTCGTGTTTGGCGATTCAGCATTCTACGATAAACCTGGAACAATTAAACTTGTTCCAACTTATCCAGGCTCTCGTAACGAGTCTGCACTTGTTCTTGTCACCCGTATAAGAGGCGATAAGCACAAGACCGATTGGTTTAATCTTGGTACGCTTAGTCGTCAGATGAACCAGGCCGATGGTAAATCAATAGCTATTGACGAATTTCGTCAAGCTATGATTGACCTCGGTAATGACGAGGCTCGTCTTGAAGCTGTAGCAGGAAAGGCGATCGCTGTAACTGGATCAGTAGACGGATATGTTCCTAAATTTAATAGGAACAGGGATGCAAACGGTAGGTTATCGTTTGAAGTCGTTAAAGACGAAAACGGTAACCGTGTAATGGAATCACAGGAGTTCAATACGATTGACTTCTGTGATGTACCTACAGAATAAAATGCAGGTACTTACATTACATGGTAATCACTGAGATAACTATATCATAACCAATATCGGCAAAATTTATGTTGATAATGGTTATGATTATAGGAATCTTAGTGGTTATTGACTTTTAGAATTTAATGGTACTTTATATAGTATCATTAAATTTATTAATCCAGAGTAGCTTGATCGCTTATCTGGGTTCTCTTATAGGGGATCACGCGTTTCTTCGTTGGTCATATTTTGTTTCTTATGATCCCCTAAATCTCCTCAGCAGTGATGTTCAGGAGATTTTCTTAATCTACCATTCCATATAAATGAGGTATAGTATGATTTGGTTTAAAACCTTCCTGTGTACAGGTTAGTAACAGGAGCCTCATATGTTTTTTTATTATGATTGAAGATAAGTGATTGTACTATACTTATTTTCAGCTGTGTAACTCAGCAAATTATGTACGTAATTTTCCAGTTTATATAGTTCTGAAACTGGTTTAATAGTAAGTTCGCTATTAGTAAAAGGCATTAACAGAAATGCCGAGATTTATATTGAGTGCGCAATCAATATAGACATACTTCTTTATATGGTTAGTGTAATGCCTCCACTAACATCGCGACGTATATTGAGTATGCAAATAAAGAGGCAATTGGTCACAAGTTCTATACCTTTCCGTGGTGTGACTATAAGTATACCTATATATTATATATAAGTAGAAACCAAATAGAACAAACAGTCTTTTGAAATGAGAAAACTCCTACAGCAGTGAATGCTCTAGGAGTTTATTAATTTGTAAACAATTAGTATTATGAAATATATAGCTTTAATTTGGTGCATGGACGATAGATATTTCGTCAAATCCTGCGGAGATGAAACACTATCTCAATTTAGAAAAAGAATATCTGAGTATTATTCAGATAAATATCAATATGAGATATGTGAATATAAACCAATATAAAAAAATAATCCTACCTCAATTATGGGGTAGGATTATTTCAATACTCATAATCTGGATAGATATTATATGGTCATTTATTATAACTATCGAATATTTCTCCAGTATCTGTATTTACTATAACGTAGTGATCTTCTAGAAAGTATAATATTAGATTATTCATATTAAAAATGATATTGTTGTGGATTCTGTTGAGAACGAAGTTGTTGTCTTAACTCAGCAACAGTTCTTTTTAGTTCTTCAATCTCTTCTTCATGTTTATCTATACGATCCTCATGTTCTTTTAGTTTAAATACAATTGCTTGTCCCAATTCATTTAAATGAAATACTGTTTCTTTATCTATTAAGCCAGTTTCTGGATTTTTTGATCTTAAAACAATTTGTTCAGCAAATCCTTTTTCTATTAAGGATTGGTTGGTTTTAGAAATAGTATGCCTATTAAGTCCAGTCTTTTCAGATAGTTCTGTATCTGAATAAGTAACTTTTCCAACACCATCTTCTTTAAACATATATTGCTGTGTACAAAGAATGTGTAGTTTTTCAGCTTTTGTAAGTTTTGGATTATCTAAGAATTCGTAACTAAAAGGCTCAAAAGTTTTTTCGTTATTAAAAGTATATGTGGTTCCAAACCCTTTTTTAGACTCTGTTGTCATATATCCTTTTTTAACAATATCTTTAATTGTTTTTAGTACTGTAGCTTTTGAAATTCCGGTATCTTTAGAAATTCTATCTAAAGAGGGATAAGCTTTCATTGTTGTTTTATTCATAAATCTTCTGATTGCAACATAAACAAGTATCTCATACTTTTGTAGTAATTCTCCATTTTCTTTCTTTGGCAGAATTACAAATTGATTTGAATTTAAGACGACATTTTCCATATTAGTATAATTTTTGTAGTTTTTATACTACAAATATATACATATTAGTTTAATTTTGCAAATTTTTATACAGGTATTTTTATAATAGCATTGGCTATTTTTATACTACTTGTGGTTATATTTGAACTACCATTGGCTAAATTTGAACTACTTGTGGCTATATTTATACTAGAACTATACTTATTCTATACTTATCGTAACTATACTTAATGCGGTTGAATTTAATATTTATGATAATGTATTAATATATGCGCACCAGTTGATACATAACTATACTTAAATACTATACTTATTAACTATACTTAAACGTTTCGTGAAATGTTATCAGGAATTTTATTTATTATATTAACTATAGGTATTGTTGCACCTATAGTCATAGCTATTGTTGCATATGTTGTGGAGGTGATAAATAATGCAACTAAAGACGAGTAATGAGCGTAAAAGGACACTACATCCTTCTACTTTATCTTCATATTATTATTTTCCCCAAATTTCCCCTCAATTGGCCAAATCTTAAAACATCCCTTATATCACTCTGAAATAAAGACGGAATTTATACACAACTCTATTCGTGTCTCGCTGAGTCCAAAATATTCTCATATTGATATTAACCAAAAAGGAGAAATAATTTCTGATTACATTATGCTAAATAAAGTTAAAAGCATAACTAATAACAATAAAACATTTAAACAAATATTTAATGAAAACTAAAGAACAAATTATTAAATGGCTTGATGAACAGCCATTTAGCAACAAATTTTATAAAAATGTAGCTTTACAAGGCAGTCAACTACATTTTACTGAAAATTTTATTTACTCTGCTTTTACTTGGGATGACACTCCAGAAGGAGTGATCTTTTGGGGGAAGGTAGAAAAAGATTATATAAATTGGTTTAATTCATCTTCTTTAAATGAGTTCAAATTTGACTATTCAACAGTTAAAGGTTTTCCTTCAACTGTAAATAGATCAGCAAATAAACTGATCATCCTTAATAAGCTATTTATCATCCGAGATAAAATAGCTGGGGATTTCCCTAGATATCTTATAAGATATTTTAATAATGATATAAAAGTAGTTTCTTCTGTTTATGTAAGCGGAGGATTATCTTTTGATTCATTGGAAAATGCTAAAAACTTTCTTGATACTTTTCGGCAAGAATTAGAAGAAGTAAAAGAATATTTGTAAATAGAGCTTTAAAACTCTATTTAAATGGCTGCATGGTGTAATGGAAGCCACGAGGGACTTAAAATCCCTTGGTCCGAAAGGACCGTATCGGTTCGAGTCCGATTGCAGCTACTAATAATTGAAGTATAGTGTAATGGTAACACTACAGATTTTGGTTCTGTCATTTCAGGTTCGAATCCTGATACTTCAACTAAAATACATTTTAAAGAAACAAATTAATATATGAATATGAAAACTAAGTTTGAACTTATAAACAATATTTACAATGTGGATTGCCAGAGATAAAAACGGAGAATTATATGCTTATAATTTTAAACCAGTACATTGTGATGATCCTGATTTTTTTACTTGTGCTAAAGATATTATTGAATTAGACCCAGAAGAATTTAAAGATGTAACATATGAAAATTCTCCTAGAGAAATTAAATCTTGTTCTAGTTTAGTTGATCAGGTAAAGTATTATATGGATACCACTCCAAAAGATCAGCTTGATAAAGAGTTTAAAGATCTTGAGAAATGGGATAATGTCGGTCCAACTGTAGATGAATATTTATCTGGAATTAATTGGAAAGAAGTTAGGATTCAAGCTGCAATATCTACTTTACAGGGATTGTGTTCTAATCCAAATGCAAAAACTAGTTCAAATAATTCTATTACCGATAAAGCCGTTTATTATGCTGATAAACTAATAGAAAGCTTAAAAAAGTAATAATTGTTTATAAATCATATTCTGCTGGATAGAAGAATGAATTTTATAAAAATTACTAAATTATTTTACAATGTGTTTTGTTACATGTATAAATCGTACATTTAAACATAAAATGTACACTAAATGGCCTTTTAAAAACACAAATCTTTTGTGGGAATCTATATCCAAAGTAGCAACAGAAGATTTAGTTGTATATAAAATTGGAAATACTTTTGCAGATGAATTTGTAAGTTTTTATCATTCGTTTAATTATATTCCAAACAAAGTTTATTCAGTTAAGCCAGAAATCACAATACATTGTATTTCTGATATACACATTCATCAAGGGTTTCATAGTTATAAGCATGCTGTTATAAAACATAAAATTGTTTTTACAAGCCTTGTAATACCTTTAGCAGAAAAAGTAATATATATTCCTGGAACAAATAATGATTTATGCCTTGCAAAATTCATAATTCCGAAAGGTTCTAGATATATAGAAAATGATAATAATGAAATTGTGTCAGATAAAATTCTGTTTTCAGAAATAATTATTTAATGTTTGGTAATCCAAGAAGCTAATTGGTATAAGCGCCTGTAAGGGAGATAAAGAGTTCGATTCTCTTCTTGGATCTAATTTTATTTATTATGAAAAAGTTTTTACCAGAAATCTTTTTGATTTTTGAACTTATTGTTGCATTTATAGTATTTGATTATAATGCTTTGGTTGGTTTGTTTTGTTTAATAATAACTCCATTATTATATGGTAAAATGCTCGATCTATCAGAACGAAAGATTGATAGAGATTAAATGGTTCTATACTGTTTTAAAAGCTAATGCTTATTGTAAATACATACTGCCAAAAATATATGGTTTTGGAAATTATTATTATGTAATATGGAAGAGTTGATATTCAAAAGACCAAAAAATGTGTCTGATTTAATTAAAAAGAATCCTAGTGTAAAAAAGTTATTCATCTTAAATAACGGGGTTATCAAACTTAATTTTGAAGCCCAAGAATTTGGTTTTACATTTGATGATTTCAAATTAAATATGCGATTTATACTTAAAATAAATCGTAATTTAATATCTAGTGAATATCATTATTGTTATGTAACATATAAACGTTGTAATGTAATATTCTACAAAGATGAAACAACAAATAAAGAAAATTATATTACAACAGATTGTTCAGATTTTAAGTATAGAATATTTCCAACTAAAATACTTGCTGGAAGTAAAGAAAATATGAAAATAACATGTTCATGTAAATTGACAGAAATTGTTTATGAGTAACAATTCTCCAGTCCCTGAATGTACCATTTACACTGGAAGACCTGGAGTTAAGCTTTCTTCTTCAAAAGCTGCTGTAACAGCAATAGTAAGACAACTTTCTATTGTATTCAAAAATGGAAAAGATGATGTAAATTATACAGCGTCTATTCAGCAAACTCTAAAAGGAATTGCATCACCTTCTGTTATTTCTGCCTTTAAAAAGGTTGCAGTATCTAGAAAGGTATTTGTAGAGCCAGCGCAGGGTAAAGTAAGGTTTCGTGAAGGTATTTCAGAACCTAACGATAGAATGGTGATTTCTCTTTTAGAGGAAATGTCTCAAATATCTAGACCTCATACTGTTGTAACATCTGAAAATCCACTTATCAAGTTTACTGATAAGGATCTTGCAGATGAACTTCGTAGAAGAGGTTATGAGTTTACAGCAACCAAAACAATAACAGTTAAACTTTAAAACAATGAGAGGAATATTTATTACTAGGAGAATAAAAGAACTTGATTCTAAAGGAAAAGAGATTCTTGTTCAAAGAACATTTCGTTGCAGAGTAAATGCAGCAGTTCCATTTGATCATAAAATGGTTAAATATGAACGGGCATTGTAGTCTTTACCGTATGGAAAATGGAGTTGAATTCCTCGGATATACAAAACAATCCGAGGTTTTCAATTTTCCAGAAGCATATCCTATTGATTTAATACTATCTGATGTAGATCCAATAGAATATTCGGATTTACAACTTATAGCATTAGATGAATGGGAACATAATAAACGAACTAGAGATAAACGTCTTGAGGAAGAAGGTATTAAATCATTTGATGATTTATACAAAGCGAATATTCTTTTAAAGAGAGGCTATCTTAAAAAATCTTCATATATTAGACAAGCAATTCTTGATAAATATGCAGATGTTCTTGATTTTTGTAATACAACGGTTATAGATGAACAGTAAAAATTATTTTGTTTCTCCAAATATTATTGAAGAAAGAAAACTTAATGTAGCGTCAATGACTGTATTTGATAGATTAATGATGGATAGAATCATATTTATCGGTACAGAAATTGATAATGATGTTTCGAATATAGTACAGGCTCAACTTTTATATTTAGCATCACTTAACCAGGACGATATAACATTATATATAAATTCTCCGGGTGGTTCTGTTACAGCTGGATTAGGAATTTATGATGTAATGCACCATATATCACCTAAAGTTAATACTGTATGTACTGGTTTAGCCGCATCTATGGGAGCTATCTTACTTTGTGCTGGTAATACTAGATCTATTCTTCCTCATGCTAAAGTTATGATACATGAACCTAGTTCTGGTGTTATCGGTAAATGTTCAGATATTCTTATAGAAGCTGAAGAAATCAAAAAATGTAGAGAAGAGCTATGTCAAATACTATCAAAACATACTAAACGGCCTTTTGAAAAAATTATTGAGGATGTAAAACTTGATAATTGGTTCACTGCTCCAGAAGCTGTTGAATATGGATTGGTAGATAAAATTATTTAATTATTAATTTTTGTTTTTACTTAAGTGCTTGTGGCTACAAACAAGGTTAAAAATTGTAGCGCTATGCTGGAATCGTCTAACGGTTAGGACTCAAGGTTCTCAATCTTGCAATAGTGGTTCGATTCCATTTTCCAGTACAAAAATTTTGAAATATGAAATATAAATGTTATTATTGTAATATTACAAATAAAGGAGCTTGGTGGTGTAATTTACAACTTACTCCAAATGATAATTGTAAAGAATTTTAAACAAAATAAAAATACCTTTAAGACACTTACATCAAAATAATACTACAAAGAAGTTCTCTGTAGCTCAGAGGTAGAGCACGTATATATTATCTTGTATAAAGATAGTTCAGCAATTACTTTTTTATATTTGTAATCTCGTGGTCGTTGGTTCGAGTCCAACCAGAGAACCCATTTAAGGCTAAATCTGCATTTATTATTAGTGATGCAAACACCTCCTTTTTATTTTAGCCTGTTATTAGAATAGTTCAGCATATTACTTATATGATAATTAATTGTTTTCTTCCTATGGTATAGAGGGAGAATAACCTATTCTGTATTCTAATTCTCCCTCTATACTTTTTATTTATTTTTATTATGAATAAATTTATTGAAGCTATGACCACCAAAGATGCATATACTGCTAATGGTGCTTTAACTAATTCAACAAGTCTTAATGCTTGTCTTGATTTCTTTTCTGTAGCTGGTTCTAGAACTGATTTGAAAGAAACTTTTTATAAAGCTTATGCTGAAAATCCAGAATTAGCTATTAAAATATTGTTTTGGTCTCGTGATTGTCGTGGTGGTGCTGGTTCTAGATATAATTTTATTCTAGTAATGCAATCGTTGCAGAATGTGTATCCAGAAATATTTTCTAAAATATATAAGTTTATTCCAGAGTATGGTTATTGGAAAGATATTTTTAAATTAAATCCTACTCAAGAACTTGTAGAATTTGTTGCAGAAACACTTGCTTCTGAATCAGATCATTCTCTTTGTGCTAAATTCATGCCCCGTAAAGGAATTTGGTTTGGTTTGGTACGTAAAGAACTTGGTATGGAAGTTGCTCAATTTAGACATTTTATAGTTGCTAAAACACAAGTTGTTGAGCAACTAATGTGTTCTAATAAATGGAGCCAGATTGATTATTCAACTGTTCCTAGTATTGCTGGTTTAAGATATTCTAATATATTTAGAAATCACGATCAAGAAAGGTATGATAAATACGTTCAAGACGTCAATTCAGGTAAAGAGAGGATAAATTCAGATACTCTATATCCTGGAGATATTTATCATAAATATAATCCTAATCCAAGTTGTTATAGCTGGGAAAGAGAATCAAATAAATGTGATTCAGATGTAATTAGAGCATTATGGAATAATCTTCCTGATTATATGTCTAATTGCAAAGAGAATATTCTTCCAGTTTGTGATACTTCTGGCTCAATGTATAGTGGTGTTGGTTCTACTAAACCAATTGATGTTAGTGTTGGTCTTGGAGTTTATATTGCTGAACATAATAAAGGAGATTTTCATAATTTCTTTATGACATTCTCAGAACAACCAGCATGTGTACGTTTAACTGGAGATGATGTTATTGGGCATTTTAATCAGTTAAATTCAATGGAGTGGGGATTTAACACAAATCTTCAATCGGTGTTTGATTGCTTGCTTAATCAAGCAAAAAGACATAATTTAAAAGAAGAAGATATGCCTACTAAATTGTTACTCATTTCTGATATGCAATTCGATGTTGCATGCACAAATAATAAGAATACTAACTTTGAAGAAATTGAAAGAAAATATTCAGAAGCAGGTTATAAAAGACCTGGAATAGTATTTTGGAATGTTAATGGATCAGCAGGTAATCTGCCAGCAATTCTAAGAGATAAGAATATAGCTCTTATTTCAGGTTATTCACCAGTTATTATAACATCTGTTTTAAATGGCGAATTTCTTGATCCTATGCAAGTAATGCTAAAAACTATAAATTCAGAAAGATATAACTCAATTATCTTACGATAGTGATCTATTGTTAGTGTTTTTGAGATTGCACTTAAGAATAAAATCCGTTTCAGGTTTGAGGTGCAAATCGAATTCCTGTAATGCTTTAGTAAAGAAATTGAAAGAGCGCTTTTAAAACCTCATTAAATATATCGAGTAGGTTGAAATTCCTTTTAGGTTGACGGTTTCCCTAATAAAATAATTGCGTTTGTAGCTCAGTTGGTAGAGCACAACACTTTTAATGTTGGGGTCACGAGTTCGAATCTCGTCAGACGCACTATTAAAGAATAGTTCAGCTTTTAGTTAATATTGATAAAACTATTCTGTTATTTAAGGATACTTCAGCTTTTTATTTTTTATAATTGCAAACTATTTTTTTTGTATCCTGTTATTAATCCCTATGGTAGTAATATCATAGGGATTATTTTTTTTATTTACATTATGATTATTTGGAAGTATAAAGAGAGTTGGTATAAAGCTATATCAATTCCTAAAGATTTAGAATTAAATCAAGAAACGATTGTTTATGTTCCTAAATGGGATAAATGTTATTATTTACGTATTTTAGGAAAACATGGAAATGGTTCTAGAGAAAAAGCATTTATAGAAGATATTTATACTGGTAAGCAGTGTTGGATTGAATCTAAATGGATTAAATTAGTAGTTAAATATGGCAGCAATAGATAAATGTTATGTAGATAATTATAAAGATTATCTAGAATTTTATAATTGGATTAAAGATAAAATTTTTACCACTCCTAGAGGAAATAAAATTATCGCAAAAGATATTTTATATTGTCTTACTCCTAATGCGTTTGATAAACCTCCTGTTCCAATCTTTAATAGTCCAATATATTTTGATAATTGGTTATATCATAATTGTCCTTTAAAATTTATTCAAGATTGGCTTCAGGATAGATATTTTAGAAGTGGTTATACTAAAGGGAAAGAAAATGATGTAACTAAAGAATTAAAAATTCCTGAATATACACCTTGTACTAAAGTTAAAATCATTAAGAAAGGTTTTGGCGAGAAACCGTGGAAACAATATAATAGTTATACTAATAAGAAATATGGCGTATGGTGGGTAGACATAAGAGACGAGAATGGTAGTTATTGGTATAATGAAGATAAAGATTATTGGCTTTTGCCTGACGAAAGTGACGTCTGGACTACTTCTACTTGTAATTACAAATTATCTATTAAATCTCTTATTCGTAAAATAATTAAAACTTGGAAATTGCCAAAAAATTGTACTGTGTATGTGAGTGGTAGGTTAGTTGGTGATGATTGGATTTTGAAAACTAAATAGTATGTGGATTATCAATTGTTTTAAACACTTTTGGACGGTATGTAAACATAAATATTATGTTGGTAAATATTGTTTTAAAGCTGGCTTATATTGGCGAGGAATAACTCATGATTTATCAAAATTTAGCCCAACTGAATTTTTTGAATCTGTTAAATATTATAATGGTAAACGTTCTCCTATAGAAGCAAGTAAAGAAGAAAATGGTTATTCTAAAGCTTGGCTTCATCATAAAGGTAGGAATGATCATCATTATGAATATTGGCAAGATAATTTTGATTCTGGAACAACACATATAGAAATGCCATATAAAGCATTTGCAGAAATGATATGTGATTGGTTTGGAGCAAATAAAGCATATAATGGATCTAAAGCATCTCCTTTAAATGAATCGCAGTGGTGGTGGTATAATAAGCGCCCTAATGCACTTTCGATTAATATAAAGACTAGAGATAAAATAGATTGTATTATGAAACAATTGGAGAAATCTAATTCATTTGATTATATCTGTAAAAACTTAAAAAAGATTTATTATGAAAATTAGTATTATAGGCGCTGAAAATATTGGCACAATGGTTGCTTTATTTCTTAAGCAATATTATTATGGAAGTAGATATAAAGTGGTTCTCCTAGACGAAAAACTTGGTCTTGCTGAGGGTAAAGCTCTAGATATATCTCAAATTGGAGAGGATTATGATCTTGTAGGGGTTACTAGTAATTATGAAATGACTAAAAATTCTGATTTTATAATCATTACAAGTGAATCACCTTGGAAATCTGATATGTCCATAGAAGAATTTATATCTGTAAATAAAAATATAGTTAAAGGAATTCTTGATAAATCTTTTATCTATTCTCCAAAAGCTAAATTTATTATAGTATCTAACCCTGTTGATACTATGACTTATTTTGCTGTAAAATACTTAGGTTCTAAAGGAGTGCCTTCAGATAATATATTTGGTTTTGGTAATGATCTTGATGTTTTTAGGCTCGAATTTTATCTTAAAGCGTTAAATATAAAATATAGTGATGCTTATGTTATTGGGGGACATGGAGCTGGAACTATGATTCCTATAGTTGAAGCTGATAGCCCTGTTGATAAAGATAAGTTAAGAGTTGCTAAAGAACAAACTAAGGCAGGAGAAAATACGATAACTTCTTTACTTGGAACTTCTGCGAGTATTACTCCAGGATATGTTATTAGTTTATTAATGCGATTTGTTTCTGGTTCAGATTATAATTTAACCAGATGTTGCTCTGTGTATGATCCTATATCAGATGCCTGTTATGGAATGAGGCTCACTAATATAAATGGTAAAATTTGTAGAGTTGTATGCCCTGTAGAATATCAAAAAGATCTTGATGAATCTATATCTAAAATTAAAAAAGTAAATAGCTTACTCCATGTTTAAAATAATAATTATTGTTGCTTTGCTTTTGTATATAATATATTATATTACAATTGCTCTTCAATATTTTGGCTTGGTAAAAATATCTAATCGAGATTTTACATTTATTAGATGTTTAATTCCATTTTATTTTTGGATAGCGCCAAACGAAGATAAAATTCAATATATAGAAATTAAACCAAAAGTTAAAGATAATGATTAATTATTCTGAAGTTTCTTTAAATGATTGGGTTTGGATGTTGGATGTGAACGCTCCTGTTCAAATAGATTATATTGATCCTATTATGATTGGAGCGGACTATAAAATGGATGATTATTATATTCCTAATGTTAAATTTAATCCTTGTAGTATAACTGGGAAATTTCTTGAATTAAATGGATGGGAATATGATGAATTGGGTTATTTATGGAGACATAAAGATTTTCCTTATTTATATGGCCATACTAAAGATTTTAGTTGTGAAGGTTTAGAAATTAAATATGTTCATCAATTGCAACATATTCTTAGAATTAAAGGTTTTATAAATGAAGCTAATAATTTAAAATATGAATAAAACGTTTGAATCATTTAGAAAAGATATTCTTGCTAAAGCATCTAAAAGAGAAGAGCATATTAGATTTGGACAAGAAGTATTTAATATAATAGATTCTGAATATCATGTAGCAAGAAAAGTTCAATTTGTAGATGGCGTTGATTGTTTCTACGATGATTCTAAAATTGATGCTTTTCTTTATTGTTGCTATAATAGATTGTAATATGATTTGGATTATAATAATTAGTATTATGATATATATAATACTAGGAATAATTACAATATTTATCGTTAATTATTTTCTTGATCTTGATTGGGATGATTGGTCCATAATCGGAGGTATTGGAATACTATGGCCATTCGTTTTACTTTTCTTTATATTTTATTTTCCTGCATATTTTATTAAAAAGATAATAAAATAATGGTTATTATATGCCGTGGGCTTCCTGCAAGTGGGAAGTCCACTTTTTCAAAAGAGTGGGTTTCTGAGGGTCCTATACATAGAATCAGGCTTAACTGTGATGATATTCGCATTATGCTTGGTGGAATAAATAATTATTGGGTTCCTGAAAGAGAAACTTTAGTATGGAATATATTTTATGCTTCTCTTAATTTCGCTAGATACCAAAAATATGATATTATCATAGATAATATGAATTTATCTAAAGAACATGTAGGTAAAATACTTTCTAGATGTTCTGGGGAACAAATTTCTTATAAAGATTTCTTTGATGTTTCTTTGCAAGAACTTATAGAACGTGATTCTAAAAGAGAGAAATCTGTTGGAAAGTATGTTCTTACTGATTTGTATAATAAATATAAA
>ERZ808278.80-NODE-80-length-82786-cov-4.402002_pt1 | contig 82786 bp, 29 predicted proteins | sample MGYA00521239_ERZ808278 | MGnify/ENA primary metagenome ERZ808278 (study PRJEB31516, sample SAMN03275600) | gut metagenome | biome: mammalia-associated habitat; material: feces | host: Papio cynocephalus | place: Kenya | collected 2012-07-17 ...
ATATCCTATGTATTTCATCTATACTACATAGCGGAACTTTCAGATTTGGATAATCCTCAATTGTAATACCTATATCCTTTTTTCCTGCATATTCCACGAGTAATTTTAAACCTTTAATAATATTCTGTGCAGCTTCTTCTTTGGTGGTAACGGATTCTTCATATGCAGGAACCACCATCATATACTTACTTCCTAATTGTTTTACTTTGTCCACTGCGCTATATGCAATTTCGATTTGTTTCTGGAATACATCTTCATCGCATGTTGCAAAATCAAAAAAGCAATCCACACAGGACACGGACAAATTGTATTTTTCCAACAGTTCCTTTACTGGTTTAATATCCATCGATGGATCAAAAAGCAGATACTCGATTGCTTCATACCCCTCTTTTGAGGCATAACTAAAAATCTGCTCCGTACTAATTTTTCCTTTTCTAAGCAGTGGTACCATTGCATAATACTGTAAACTTAATTTCATACTGTACTCCTTTTCCCCATTACTCTTTTTTCTGACTGTTATATACTTCACTACAATACTGTATCAACTGTTCTCTAAACTGTGGTTCATACATAGCAGTAAACTGATTGGTGGCAGCGATTTCTTTCGTAACAACCTTATCCATTAACTCATTCCAATACTTATCTGCATCCATTAATCCAAGTTGGATTGGTGTATCTCTCATAAAATATGACTCTAAAGCTCCATAATACTCTTCTGTAGAACTAGTACAATAATAACAGTTTACCATGTTTGGATGTGGAAGCGGTAGAAGTTTCAATATCATTTCAAACAAATGTTTCTTAATTTGAAATCTCTGCCAAAACATATCCCACAATTCACCTTCCGATATTGATAACGACAAGCCTCTCTCTTTTCCTATTTCAATTAGCCTTGCTAAATAAGATTCGCTATCTTCTCCTGTTGCCTCATCTGGTTTAATAAGGACTTGGCTGAGTTCATTTTGATTTTCCTGATTTCTTCCAATCAAAGTTCGATTGACCCCTTGTAATAAGAAGTCATAATCCGACTTGCGGCTTTCCATTATTTTTTCAGCATTTGGTGCTTGGATTAGTAAGAGCGTATCTACTTCTTCACCTTGCATCTGAAGTTGCCTTACTATTTCATATGCTATAAGCCCTCCAATGGAATAACCACCTAAACGATAAGGTCCTTTACTTTGCTTTTTCTTAATCTGTTCTACATAATCACAAGCCAGAATTTGAATATTAGTAAATCTAGGTTCATGCTCAATATACTTCACAATTCTGAGTCCATAAACAGGATACTCCAATTCTTTCGCAATACTATAGAGGCTATCTAATTCCCCTTCATCACCATGAATCCAGAATATTGGTTTCCCTTTCTTTACCGAATTAAGCGGGACCAGCTGACTAATCGGTTCCTTTGCGTCAAATGCACCTAGTATATTTTTTAGTACAATTGGATTATTTGAAAGCGTTTTCTTCTGATTTTCCCACTCTTTCTCAACTACTTGATCTAATTTTTCTCTGATTTCTTGTGTCATATGTTCTTTTAGCAAAATCAAAGACTTAAGTGGAGCCTGTGCAATTTCGTCAGCGAGTGCCTTGGCTTCTGTTAACACCTCTTTTTTGGATACAATAGTCAAGCTGACTCCTTTTTCAGCTAATTGAAATCCTTTATAAGTTTTTCCTGTGTAAAGGATTTCTTGTGCAACATTAATGTCCATCTTTTCTTTAAAAATAAAGGTAGCTCCATCCCCTGGTGTAAAGCCATATCTCATATGATTGCATGTGTAACTGCATTCGCTGCCTAGAAGTACAAAATCACAAAACATTCCTAAACACCAGCCACCACCGATCGCATGACCATTCATTGCAGCAATCACAGGAACTCTGCATTTTAGCGGTAATTCGTATACTCCGAAGTCTGTCATCTTAGCTGTTCCATTATAAAGTTCTAACAGACCTTCTTCATTACCTCCACATGCAAAATAGTTGCGGGACCCAGCCAGAATAACCACTTTACAAGAATCATTTTGATTTATTTCTTCAAATGTCCTGATTAAACCAGTTATCAGTTCTTTAGAGAACATATTCTTATTCTGTACATCTGCCATTTCTACTAAAACCACACCATTATTGTATTGTGTTGTTTTCACCACAGATTCCTTCATATCTTTTAGTAGTAAAACTGCCTCTTCCTGAGTGATTTTTCCTTCTTTTAACTGCTCTAAAACCTGCCTAACATTCATGCTTCTTCCCCCTAAACTATCTACCAAATAACTGCTTTATTCTTTCTTCAACAATTGGCTGGTGAAAGGTAATTTCATGCATTTCTATTTCTTTTTCAATATACGCGGGTAATTCATTTCTTATATCTGAAACTAAATGCTTCTTTAACGTAATGAGGGACAGTCTAGGCTTTTCTGCCAATTGTTTTGCAAGTTCAATCGCATATCCTACAACTTCTGCCTTCGGTAACACAGGATATGGAACTCCTCGCTTCTCTAATTCAGCACCACGATACGTTCCCGCATTTAACAACATTTCTTCACCTAATGCAATCCCAAGTTTCTTAGGCACCACACAGGTTGCTCCCATACCAGGTGTAAATCCATATTTCATAAAATTGGTTGTATATACACATTCCTTACCGAGTACAACGAAATCAGCAAACAGCCCCATTACAAAGCCACCACCGATCCCATGACCTTGCATGGCAGAAATGACCGGTATATCACACTCTAGTGCTAGTGAATATATATTTTTATCTGTAAACTTTTCCTTACCCTGATTGATAGCTAACAGACTCTCCATCGTTCCGCCTGAACAAAAATAATTATCATATCCGGTCATTATAACAACTTTATATACATCATCGTTCCTAATTCGCTCAAAACTCTCTTCTAGCTGCTCAATTAACTCTTTTGAAAAGGTATTTTTACTCACTCGGTCTTCCATCCGAAGCATTAAAATTTCAGATGTAATTTTCTCCTCAAATACTACTTTCCTATCCATTTATGCGCACCCTCACCCTACTCCCAGGGATATTTACCTTTCTCAACAAAATTGAATATATCAGACAAATTTTCAGGATTGGAAAACATCTCCTTATTTGCTTCAATCGCTCCCGCTTTATGATAAAATATCCCCTCTGTGTATTGATTACGATACTTCTTATAATTTTCAATTCCTCGCTTGGATAAAACCTTTAAGCGTAATAAATTTCTTCGAAGAAGTGATGTTGTATCTTTTGCATATGCATTAACCAAACCATATTCATATGCTTTTTCTACATTAAGTGGCTGTGTCATCATGGTAAAGTAATTGGCTTTGTTCAAGCCGATTTTATTTACAAGAAAAGGGAATACAATTGCAGGATAAATTCCAAACAATAATTCTGATAAACTAAAAACTGCAGTTTCGTCAGCGATTACAATATCACACGCCGAAACAAATCCCATTCCTCCAGCATTCACTTTACCTTTTACATTTGCAATTGATACAAACGGTCCTGTGTATAATCTTTGCCATAATTCATACATATCTTCAGGATGTGGTTGATTTTCAGAAGCTTCTTGATTCTTTTGATAGAGTTCTTTAAAATCAGCTCCAAAACAAAATGTTTCTGGCAACCCTTCTAATACAACAATTGTAATCTCATTGGACATGGAATCTAATACATGATGACAGTCTTTTATAAGTTGGTCATTAATTGTATTATTATTTTCAGGACGATAAATCTGAAGATAACATATCTTTCCTTCTTCTCGTACTCTTATCGTTTCATAATTCACTACAGCCACCTGTACTCTCTGTGGAATTCATTGATACTGTCTAAAACAAGTCTCTGCTTTCCAACACTTGCCTTATATGCACCAGGTATCATTTCAACATCTAATTTTGCATTTCTAGTTCCGAATTTTACAATGGAACTTTCTCTTAATAGCTGTTCATATTCATCCATTGTTAAGCGGTAACGGTTGTCAAGCTGTTCTGATATTTTTAACTGACGAATTCTTTCCTGACCTTCTTTGGTTACAACACCACTATAAAATTCTGAACAGCATCCTGAACCATAAGAGAAGCATCCTAATCTCTTTGTTGTATCAAATTCACCATTATCAATTGTACTTGCAATTGACATTAGCACTGTTGCCCCCATGATATTTCCTACACGTGCACAATAGGTAATTCCAGGTTTAACTCTTTTTTCGAAATCTTCTTCAATCAGATCTGCCTTACGAACTTTTTCAACCTTTCTCATCATAGTACGATGAGCTCCTTTTACCATTCCACCAAATGGTGTATGGAAACATAAGTACTGGAACGTATTCTGATAACTTACATTGGCAACTCTCTTTGTATATTCTTTGTATGCTTGTTCACAACAGTCTAAATAAGAAAGCAGTGAAAGATCTGCATTTCCTGATTCACTGTCTGGTACAGGTCTGCAAGTATCCATAACTTCATATCCAAAGTAACCATTTGCACCAACATCTACTTGATAAATATATGGACGATTACTTACAAGAACAGCAACTGCTCCCGCTCCTCCACTTGGCTCTGCGTATGACCAGTCTTCTGTTAAAGCTGAACCACCTTCTGTAATTAAAAACCTAGAGATGTCGGTAGCAATAACTAATGCTTTTGCGCCTTTTGACGTATTGGACAAAATGAAGTTAACTGCCATCTGAAAACCTGCTGTTCCAGAATAACATGCTTGTTTTAATTCAAACATTCTGACATTCGTATTAAGTCCTAAGTATTTATGTATATATGTACTCATAGATTTACCAAAATCGATTCCTGACTCTGAACAGGTAATTACAAGTTCGATTTTATTTTTTTCTTCTTCTGTAAGAGCATCAATAATAGGTTTTGCTGCATTTACACCACAAGTAACTGGGTCTTCGTAAGGTAACGCTACTGCCTTTTCTTTCATTAATAAATTATTAAATCTTGTCTCATTTAGCTGACGATAATCTGCTAATTCCTTTACATCTAGATACGCAGTTCCACCAAATACATTCATTGCTTCAATTCCTACTGCCACTTTTCTTCCTCCTGTACAAATTTAATTTTTCTTTTTTTCCAATTTTGGAGTCTGCTTTCAAGCAGAAAGTAGACTCCTTTATTATTCTGTACTTTTCTATTTCATAGTTTATTTGCAAATTGCACTTAGGCAAACTGCTGTATTAATACCTCCAAAGCCTATGCTCATACTAATTGCATTCTGAATAGTATAATCCAATGCACTCTCTTGAACCCAATGAAAAGAAGTGTCTATTGGATTCAAGAGATTTCTAGTCGGATGCAGTTTTCCTTCTTTCATCTGCAAAACAGTAGCAACTAATTCTACTGCACCTGCAGCACTTAATCCATGTCCTGTAATTGATTTTGTTGCATTGATATATGCATGATTTAAACCACAGGATTTTAACGCTTCCAATTCAATTTGGTCTCCTATCTTAGAACCTGAACCATGCGGATTGATATAATCAATCTGACTGGATTCTAATTCGGCATCTTCAAGTGCCTTTTGAATTGCTCGCATTTCACCTTCAAGTGATGGATTCGGATTGCGGTTCGCATCCATATGTATTCCAAATCCCTCTACGGTAGCATAAGCTTTCTTTCCTCTTCTTTTTGCAGATTCTTTGCTTTCTACAACAAGAACTGCACAATTCTCTCCATAGATAAATCCGTCTCGGTCATTATCAAATGGGCGACAAGCCTGATCAGGTGTCTGACTATACCTATCTGATCCCATTGCTCCGATTGAACGAAAAGCCTGACATTCTAAATAGGACAAATCCATTAGTGTACCAACTGCGATACAAACGTCAACCATTCCTGACTCAACTGCCTGGACTGCTTGTAAAAAAGCTAGTTGACCACTTGCAGATGCTCCACCAACAGTGTACGCCAAACCATGTATTCCAAATTCTTCTGTACATAAACCACATATATCCGTGTCCATGTACGAGCAAGCATACGTTGCTGGTATGTAATAAGCATCATCCCTATATTTCTTAGAAATCTTTAATAGTTCACGCTGCTGTACATTTGAGCCTCCAATAATAAGACCAGTCGAATCTGGATTCACTCCTTGAAGTTCTGCATCTTCCCAAGCTTCTTTTACTGTAGCTAGTGCTACTTGCTCAGTATAAGAACATTTTCTTAATACTCTTCTTGAAAAAGCATCCATTCCAGATAATTCTGGAATTTCTGCTCCTATAAACTTCACATCTTCATAACACCTGTCTTCTCTTTTTAAAACAGCAAAGGAATGATTTCCATTCCATAGTGCATTTGAAAATGCTTCGACTCCTTGGCCGACTGCTGATGTTATCCCTAAGCCTGTAATAACCGACTTACTGTTTCTGCATCTCTTCATAAATCACCTCAGCCAATTCTCCCATATTGTTTGCTTTTCCAAGCACAACTCTAGGAATTCTTAAATCTAGTGATTCAAGTGTAAGACTAACAATATCAGCACGGTCGATAGAATTACATCCTAAATCGACCAATCTGTCTGTCATCTTAAAGTCTGTTCCTTCTAACTCTGGAATAATTTCTACTGTACTTTCTGTAATTACTTTGAAAATTTCTTCTTTGCTCATTTTTTTCACCATTCCTTATAATTTTTTATATCTTTGCTCTGCGTCATCTAAATTTATTTCCGCAGTTACAACCTGTTCTACTAATCTTTCCAGTTCTCTCTGAATATCCTTGGAAGATTCTGTTTCTTCTGTAGCCTCTGCTGTGGCTTCTTCTGTGGCTTTTGCACTTGGCTCTTCTGTTCTATCTTCTTGTACACCTTCGCCACTTATATCATAGATATATTGTGCCATTTCTTTTATAGTAGGATATTGATATATCTTATCTGCTGTAACAGTTGTCTTAAATTCGTTATTAATTGCCTGAATCCACTCAACTCCAAGTATAGAATCTAAACCGACGTCTGCCATGTTCGTATCCTCATTTACTTCGTCTTCTTCTAATGCTAACATATCCATTAGCTGCTGCTTTAACCAATCCTTAATTGGTTCTACAGACACAACCTCTTTCTCTGTCGGTTTTTCTGGTTCTATGGACACGATAGTATTCTCCGTGTCTGTCAGTCTAACTGGTTCTTGTTTTGACTCTTCTAACGTAATAGCTTCAATTAACTCATTTCCTTGTAATTGTATCAAGGAAGATGTCTCGAACTCTTCTTGTTCTACAATTGGCTCGCTGCCTCCTAATACAATCCCTACTGTCTCTTCTATATCATCTGTCTCGTTTGTATCAAATTGGCTAGGCTCCTGCTGACTTTCTGCTACATCCTGTTCTTGACTGCAGAAATATTCTGCCAGTTCATGAACTGTCTTGTATTGGTAAATAATATCTGCTTTTATGTCAACTCCAAAACTGTCATTTATTTTCTGTATCCATTCTACACCTACAATAGAATCAAGTCCTAACGAAATGAAGTCCATGTTCACATCAATTTCGTTTGTTTCAATAAGAAGCGTATCACTCAAACTTGCAACAAGAAGTTCCTCAACAATCTTAACATTATCTATACTATCTTCTGTATTACTTAACTTAATTGGTTTTGCTTCTTGCTTTGTTTCCTGTTTTACTTCCTGTTTTGTTGTCTCTTTCAATTCCTGTTTTTCTTCTTTGATAACAGCTTGTTCTTGTACAGTTTCTGGTGCAAATGTCTGCTGCAACCAGTAAGTCTTCTTTACAAATGGATATAAGTTCAAATGGACAGCTTTTGCAGTCTCATCCTGCTCTATCTGCTTCCATTCCAAAGAAGCTCCTTCGCAATAATATTTTGCTAACACATTCAAACGTTCTTTCTCATCTGTTACATTTTGAAGAGACTCACTTAGTATCTGATCCCAGTCTTCTTTCTTCTGTGCCTGGCTCTTAAATACAGTATTATCTAATTGACCACATTCCAGTTTATTTAACTGTTCCAAAACTTCTTCTTTTGATTCCGCTACAAATGCGCAACGATATCCAAAATGATGTCTGCCTTCCAATAAGGTATATGCGATATCGAAAAGACTTTCTGTAGTGGTTTCCATATAGGTTCTGAACTCTTCAATTTTTTTCTTAAGTGATTCTTCTTTCTTAGCTGACATTACGAACAAAACTGGTTTCTGTTTGCTTACAGCCTTTCTCTCTCCCATATATTCTTCTACAACCATATGGGCATTTGTTCCACTCATACCAAAAGCACTAACAGCTCCCGTCCTTGGCTTTCCTGGTTCTTCGTACCATGGCTTTGTTTCTGTATTGACATAGAAGGAACTATTCTGCCAGTTAATAAATTCGTTTCGATTTTTGAAATTGAGGCTTGCTGGTATCTCTTTGTGTTCAATACTCTTAACCATAGCGATTAAACTAGTGATACCGGATGCAGCGAAAGAATGTCCAATATTCGTTTTAACAGAAATCAATGCACAGAAGTTCTCTTTTTGAGTAAACGAACGAAATGCTTCGTTCAACGCGTTTACCTCAATTGGATCCCCTAACTTAGTTCCTGTTCCATGAGCTGCAACACAACCTATATTCTCTGGATTAATGTCATATTTCTCATAAACTTCTTTTAAGAGCTTCTTTTGTGACAATCCACTTGGAGAGGTAATACCATTCGTCTTTCCATCATAGTTCACACCGCTACCTTTAATTACTGCATATATTGGATCACCATCTTTTTCTGCTTGAGACAACTTTTTAAGCACAACTACAGCTACCGCTTCTGCTGGAACCATTCCATCCGCACGCTTGTCAAAAGCGAAACATTCACCACTCTCCGAAATCATACCTGCATTTCCAATGGATTCAAGGGTTTTGCTACTTAATATCAAATTAACTCCTGCAGCGATTGCAGCATCACATTCTCCTGCCCGTAAACTCTGACACGCCTGATGAGCTGCCACCAGACTTGAAGAACAAGCAGTATTTATTGTCATAGTTGGTCCAGTCATATCCAGTAAATAAGAAATTCTTGCTGAAAGTACTGCCTCATGGTTGGATGTAATTGGCGCATTCATTCCACTTACATAGCGGTAATCTCCACCTTCTGCACCAACAAACATTCCGATTTTTTCTTTCTGAATTTTGCTCTTTCCATATCCGGCATCCTCTAAAGCTCTCCATGATTCCTGTAAAAGCAAACGATGCCTTGGGTCCATCATTTCTGCTTCTTTTGGTGATATTTCGAAGAATAATGGTTCAAATTCTGCCACACCAGGTATCCATCCACCTTTCCACTTGGCAATTGCATCTCGTTCCCCTTTAAAGCGGTCACTTGGAGCATAATCTACTACAGATTTTTCTCTTTCTAAGATAGACCACAGCTCATTTGTATCTCTTGCTCCAGGGAAACGTCCACTCATACCAATAATAGCAATTGGCTCTTTGTATGGGGCACTTTCTTGTCTTTCTTCTTTGTAGACAGGCTCAGAGACTGCTTCCTGTACTTCTACTGCATTACGCTCATCATTGCCACCATAGTAAGCTTGTAATTCCTCTTTATACTGTTCCATAAAGTATTCTGTCAGTTTTTCAAATGTTGAATAGCTAAAGAATATCGCTGGACTTAACGTAATTGCATATTTGTTTTGTAGTTTTTCTGCATATTCAGCCAAACTAATCGAATCAAATCCAAAGTCACCGAAGCTGCTATCTGTATCAATTCGTTCTACTGGAACTCCTAGCATATTTCCTGCTTCTTTAATCAAATCCTTTTGAACTTGTAACTTTATATCTTTGGTAATCATCACATTACTTGTTTGTACAGAAACAGTCTTCGGTTTTGTAACCGACTGATGAGTCACTGTTCCAATAATACCAGCATTCTGTGCAATTCGTTCAACTCGGCTTTGGTCGCCTGCCATAACGGTGTACTGCATTGTGCTTCTGTTTTCCAAAAGCTTCATCCATAAGTTGATTCCTTCTGCTGTCTTAAGCTCACGCAAACCACTTGTCTTAAGATAAAGTTCCTTGCCAGCCTCATCGGAGAATCCCATATTGCCTTCTTCCCACATCGGCCAATTGACAACAAGTGTAGTTTCCTCATCTTCATTTTGATTATGTATAGTTCCATATGACATGAGAAAGCGATTGGCTATGGCATAATCACATCCGCCAAAATCTCCTAATACTGCTGACGAAGAGGAAACATAGCATCTAAAATCTAAATTTTCCGTTTGGAATACCTCTTGCAATACTAGTGCACCATCTATTTTGGGTTTCAGAACATTCTCAATATCCTGCTCTGTTTTTTCTAAGATATTTCTCTTACCTTGAACTCCAGCACCGTGAATATAACCATTTACATTTCCATAAATCTTCTTTGTCTTCTTCAACGCACGTACAACATCTGCTTTGTTACTAACATCACCTTGCAAGTAAATAGCCTTTCCACCAAGATGCTCTAATTCTTTTATATTCTGCTCAATTCTGTCATCCAGATCTCTTCGTCCTAATAAAACAAAAGAAGCATGATATCGCTTTACTATTTTCTTTTCCAATTCGAATAGCAGTTTTCCTGCTCCACCTGTCACAAAGTAAACTCCTCCCTCACGAAGAAGAGGGGTTCCCGACTGCAATGGTTTCTCCTTCTGTGTTGCAACAAAACGTTTGCCATCACGATAACGTACTGACTTTTTCTCTTTACAGCAGATTTCATCCCAAATTCTCTGTGTCCAGGTAGCCCAGTCTGATTTTGCTCTGTTTTCTCTACAATCCTCCAGAACTGAATAAATCTTCATGTGTGGGAATACACCTGCTAATGAGACTCCAAAACCTCCTGCTGCATCTAGCAAACTAAGTGATTCATCATCTTCACCTTCTGAAGCATACACAATCTGCTCTACCTGAATACCTACTTTTACTACTGCCTGAATCAAATGGAACATAACCATGTAATTTCTAGCTAATGTTCTATCTTCTCGAATCCACATGTATGAAATGGCAGATACTTTTCCATACTGTTTCTTTATATTCTCAAATACCGTTCTAAAATCATTTTCATTACTTGGGTCAATTTCAAAAACATCGTCCTTGATATTTCCTGCATAACCTTTCTGTTGTACAAAAATGACCTTAGTCTTTGGTGCGTTCTCATGTATTTTTCTTCTAACAGCTTCTTGATTCTGCTGTCCCGAAACCATCCAAACAAGGGTTTCTGGCTTATCTAAATCTTTTGTCTGTGCTTCTTCTTCAACCCACTCTTCCGTATAAAGTTTTAATACGGAATCAAAACTTTTTGCTTCTTCTTGCTTGGATTCCACTGTTACCGTAGTACTAGTTTCATTTTCAATCCAAAAACGTTCTTTCTCGAATGGGTAGGTTGGCATGGAAATTCTTTGATGTTTTTCACCTTCAAATAATTTCTCATATGACAATGCATATCCTTCTGCAAATAATTCAGCTATGCTATCTAAGTTTTTCTCATATTGTAAGCCCTTCGTACAGTTTACAATGCATTTTTCACCGAATTCTTTTACAGCTTTCTGCATCTTTTTCTGCTCTCCAGAATAAACGGAGTCTACCGATTCATCCGAAAGCCATTTCTCAAGCTTACGACATGCCTCAACATAATCCGTTGCAACACAGGCACAGCGGAATTTGAAATGTTTTCTTCCTTGTAATAAAACATAGCTCATATTACCACTGTCTGTTTCCTCTGTTGTTTTCCAGTACTGTACAAGCTGCTCTACTTGTTTTCTCAAACTTTTCTCTGTTTTAGCTGATACAACGAATAGATAAGCATCCTTTTTACTGGTCGTTATGCGATGTTGTGGTGCTTCTCTAAGAACCATATGAGCATTTGTTCCACTAGCACCAAATGCACTTACCACAGCCTGCATCTTTTCACCGTCTTGACACGTCCAGTCCTTTGTCTTTGTATTCACATAAAACGGTGAACTATCAAAATCTATATTACTATTTCGTTTTTCAAAATTTATGGAAGCAGGAATCTTTTTATGCTTCATACTTAGTAAAACCTTAATTACACCTGCAACTCCGGCAACGTATTGTGTATGACCAACATTAGTCTTTACTGAACCAATGGCACAATATCCTTTTTTATCTGTATAAGCACGGAACGCTCTTGTAAGTGCTTGTACTTCAATTGGGTCTCCAAGCTTTGTTCCTGTTCCATGAGCTTCCACCATCTGAACCTGTTCTGGATTAATGCCAAATGTATCATAAACTTTTCTTTCCAGTTGTTCTTGTGCTTTCGCACTTGGTGCTGTCAACCCATTCGTTGAACCGTCTTGATTAATGCCACTGCCTGCAATCACACCATGTATGGTATCTCCATCTCGAAGAGCATCATCCATTCTTTTTAGAACAACTGCTGCTACACCTTCACCATAAGCAAATCCATTTGCTCTTTCATCGAACGTATAACATTTTCCATCAGGAGAAAGCATCCCAACTCGTTCTTCTGCCACAATTAGATTTGGTGTACACTGTAGTGCAACACCACCTGCTAATGCCATGTCCGTCTCCCTTGCCCATAAGCCTTGACATGCCAGATGTATTGCAACCATACTACTTGAACATGCTGTATCAATGGCGATTGCAGGTCCTTTTAAATCTAAGTAGTAGGAAAGTCTTGCCGCTGTAGCAGAGGTCATATTTCCCCAGAATGCCTGCCCAGGTGTTTTCTGATCAAACAGATTCATATAATCATTTCCACCGCATGCTGCATATACGCCACAGGATAGGCCACTAACTCCTTCTCCACAATATCCTGAATCCTCCATCGCTTTCCATGCTTCCTCTAAGAACAGCCTTTGCTGAGGATCCATATAAGTAGCTTCACGTCCTGATATATTAAAGAACAATGGGTCAAACTTATCAATATCATTTAGCAAACCTGCACGGTTACTAAGAGGAGTCTTAACATTTTTTGTTACTTCTTCCTTTGAAAGATCCCAACGCTCAATCGTATGAACTAAATCTTTTCCATTCTCAAGATACTGCCAGAATTCCTCAACAGAATCTGCTTCAGAAAATCTTCCACTATATCCTATAATTGCAATGTCACATTTTTCAATGTTATCTGACTCTAAACGATGTTCCTTGATTGACTCTACATTTCTAATGAGTATTGGTTCTTCTAGCTTTGACTGTTCTTCTTCTGGTTCATCCTCAATCTCAGGTCCGTCTTCCAAACTGTCTGTATCCTGTTCCAATATCGTTATGCTGTCACCAAAATCCTCTATGATATGCTCTCTTAACTGCTCCACAGTGGTATAGTCAAATAAATCAATTGCCTGTAGAGAAATGCCCAATCCCTCATTAATTTTCTGTATCAAAGTAGTTCCCATGATGGAATCCATTCCATATTCGGAAAATGGATACTTAATGTCAACATCCTGCGCATCCATTCCCAACACTGCTGCAATTAGATTGGTAAGATAATTCTCTACATACTCACTTATATCCAGCTGCACAATTTTTTTAGTGCTGCTTTTTTTGACCACTTGTTTACTCTTAGGCATTTCTTCTTTTGTATCTTTATTAGAAAAGGCATTATCTAGAACAACCTCTCCATCACTTTGGGCTAGGATAATCTGTTGTCCTAAATCATGAGCATCACTGGCTGGAAACAATACTTGGCTGTAGCCACATTCCGTGAAAATTCTGTCCCAGGTTTCTGGATACAATCCTGGACATCCTGGAATACGATTTTCCTTATCTTCGTATTTCCACCAGCCATCCAGCATACCAAAAGTCAGATGATTAAATATGGTAGAGGAACTAATTTCATTCACAAATATAATTCCGTCTTTTCTTAAAAGTCCTTTTGCATGCTCCAGTGTTTTCTTAATATTTGAAGTTGCATGCAATACGTTAGTTGCAATTACAAAATCATATTGTCCTACTTGGAAATCCTGTACAATCACTGGTTTTTCCACATCAAACAACTCAAATTTCATGAAACTATTATGTTTTCCAAATGTCTCTTTTCCAAAATCCAAAAAGACCTTTGATATGTCGGTATAACAGTATTCGCCAATGTAGTCCTTGTAAGGCTTTAGTTTTTCAAGAACTGGTGCTGTAGTTCCACCACTTCCTGCCCCAATTTCTAAGATTCTAATTGCTGGCTTATCCTGTGTTTCAATTTCTGCCTCTATACATTGAATTAATGCATCTACTAACACATCGTTAAAGTAATCTGCAATTTTGTTATGTTTATAAATTCCTTCCACATACTCCATGGTACCATTTGGAAACATAACATTAGTAGCTAGTTCTTTTCCTGTTATAATCTCTGTTAAAGAATGCATTACTAAATCTGTCAGCTGTACCAATGCTCTGGCATCCGCATTCTGGCTGTAAAGCTTCACCCCCTGGTTCCACTCATCCCGTGCCTGTTTTAAGTCTATTTTTTTCTGACAGTATGCAGCCTCTGCTTCTTTGTCATATGTAATTAGTCCTTGTTTTGCTAAAACTTCCAATGTCCACTGCATCCACATAACATAACTATTTCTAATCTTGTAAGTCTTCTTCAAATGCTGCACATCAACTTGCGTCTTATCTTCCGTAAAGAATCCGATAGACTGTAATTCTGCCAATAACAGGTTGTAGAGAATTTTCTCTAACTCGTTCATCCTTAATCCTCCTTGTCTCAAGCATGTTACTATTTTGTCTTGTATACAAATAGAGCTATCTTATGAATTGTCTTTTCCTCATAGAGCTGCAATACCTCAATTTCTGTACCATACGTTTCTTTTATACGTTTTATAATATTCATAGCATGAAGTTGCTCTAGCCCTAACTCCTGTATATCTACTTCAGTATCTATCTGATCTTTCATGATATTTAATTCCTCTGACAGCCATGTTTTCAGATTTTCCTCTATTAACAATACCCCACTATCAGCTTGCTCAACTAGAACAGGTTTTTTAATCCTGTTTTTGTTCTTGTAGATATCACTAAGCTTTTTGTTTGCCGTTTTACTTTCTAGCTGTACAACATTCTTCTTTGATTTTTTGCGCTCTGGTACTGTTCCATCTTCATCAGCACTCTTAAGCCAATACTTTGTATTTGCAAATGCATAAGTAGGCAGGCTCATTCTATAAACTTCTTTGCCCTTATATATCTGTGCCCAGTCAACTGGCATTCCTGTCACCCATAATTTTGCAATCTGCTCAACATTTTCATGGGCAATCCATTTATCAACAAGTTCATTCCAGTCCTCATTCCCCATTAACTGTTTTAATATGGTATCTACTTTTCGTACATTTCCTTTGTAGACATTTGGACTGCTTGTGTTATCTTTAAGCAGCTTCGTCAATGTTTCTATTAATTCATGTAACGAACTGACCACAATTGCAATTCTCTCATCAAACTCCACACGGCCTACATGCAATGTATAAGCCATGTCTTCTAAGGAAAATTCCTCTTCCTTTTGTTTGCTTAAAAATGTGAGGAACTCTTTTAAATATGCATGCAATCTTTCTTCATTTTTTGCCGAAAGCATAAAACTTACTTCTTTGTTTAGTTGTTTCCTCTGTTCACGTTCTGGCTCATATTCTTCTAAGATCGCATGTACATTGGTTCCTGTTGCACCAAAAGCACTAATTGCAGCTCTTCGCTTACATTCCTGTAACTTTCCATTCACTTCTATCTTCTGTCGTTCCCAGAACTCTGTCTTATGTTGAATATAGAAAGCTGAATCCTTCATATTCAAGATAGGATTTTGTTCCTCGGAATGCAGACTCGGAACTAATGTTTTATAATATAACTGCAGGCACACTTTAATCAAACCAGCAACACCGGCTGCAGATTCTGTATGTCCAATATTTGATTTAACCGAACCAATCGCACAAAACTGTTTCTCATCTGTGAACTTGGAATATGCATTCATTAATCCTTGAATTTCAATTGGGTCACCTAATGAAGTTCCTGTTCCATGGGCTTCCATATATTGAATTGTTCTTGGATTGATATTCGCTTCACGGAGACAATCGAAAATGAGATTTCCCTGAGCTGCTGGACTTGGAACTGTTAATCCGCTTGCTCTTCCTCCATGATTTACTGTAACATTTTTAATAACTGCATAAATATTGTCTCTGTCTTCTATTGCCTTTGATAAAGGTTTTAACAGCACTGCACCAATACCTTCACTTGAAACATATCCATCTGCATCTGTTCCAAATGTTCTACATGCTCCATTCGAAGAATGCATGCCTGCCAATCCATATGATATGTACTTTGCCGGATGAAGCGATACGTTTACTCCTCCTGCAAGTGCCACTTCACTTTCCCCTTTACGAATACTGTCAATTGCTAACTGAATAGATAATAGTGAGGATGAACATACCGTATCCAATGCCATACTTGGTCCATGGAAATCACAAAAATATGATACACGATTGGCAATCGGTGCATAGTTCAGAGAAAGCGGTACATCCCTTCCACTATTCAGTACATCTAATCCAATTAGAGCATAATCCTTATGCATTACACCGACATATACTCCAACCTTTCTTCCTGGTCCTTCACAAACATTATCTGGAGTATATCCTGCATCCTCCATTGCTTTCCAGCAGCACTGTAAGAATAATCGCTCCTGTGGATCGATAATTTCTGCCTCACGTGGCGCTACTCTAAAAAATTCCGCATCGAATTCTGCAACATTGTCGATAAAACCGCCCCATTTGGAAATCGGTTTTCCAGTAGGTGTCTGTATATCTTGATAATCACGCCAATCCCATCTATCTTTTGGGACTTCTATAATACAGTCTTTTCCTTCTTTCAAATTATCCCAGAATTCTTCTATATTCTTTGCTTCTGGGAAATATCCTGCCATTCCGATAACCGCTATATCTTCTGACGAATAACAGGTTTTGTCTGATTCTCCATCAAATTCATCGAACGAAATCATCTCCTTAGCAGAGTCGTTCGCTTTTGCCTGAACCGTCTGTATATATTCCGCAAGTTCCTGAATGGTTGTATATTCAAACAATGTCGTCTGATTCAATTTGATTCCCAATTCTGTTTCAATATCCTGATGTAAATTGAGAAGCTGTGCTGATTCAAGTCCTATCTCAAAGAAACCAACATTACGTTCAATAGACTGAGGTTCCTTTCCTATGTAGTTAGAGAACAATTTTTTCAGTGTATATTCCAATGCCTCGATAGACTTATTATCTTTATTCTCCACTTTATTCGCACTTTTCTTTCCTTCTAATGGCACTGCTTCCTTTTTATTTTCGGATTTTGGCTTTGCCTGAATCTGTTGTCTGTTTCTAATCTTTTTACTAGTTATACCAATCAATTCTCCTATCTGTTTTCCATCTTCGTTATAAAACTCTAAATCAGAGGAGCGAATTTCATTCTTCTCACGAATGGATGTTTTTTTCACTCTGGCAAAACACTTTTCCCCCATCGGTTCTGTACAATAGAAATAGTCATAGCAAAGAGGTACATATAGATTCTCGCTGTCCTCTCCATCTCCTCTGATTGCACCTGATGCCATTCCAGCACCATCTATTAGTGCTGGATGAAAGACATACTCTCCCTTTCGTTCATTGTATTCTTCTGAGACATTCAGTTCCATATAAAGCTGTTCATTCGTAAGATAGCAGCTTCCTAAGACCTTCATAATTCCTGTATGTATAAGTTCATGTGTTCTGGCATTCTCATAGATAGAATCCATTTGAAAAACAGTATCTGCTTTTTCTTTCTCCATTTCTAAAGAAATGCTATCCGTATAAGATTTCGTTTCTAAGTGAAATTCAGCACTTGCATACATCTGTTCTTCACTTTGTACCTGAACAAACCATGTATCTTCTTTTTGTTCAAATACAATGGTTAATTCAACTTGTTTATCCTTTGGTACAATTAATGGATTCTCTATTTTCAAATTATGAATGCTATGTGTCTGATACCCAATATTAAGTTTTTTTCCAATCTGATACAATAAATCTATATAACCGAGTCCTGGCATTAAATATTGTCCATAAATGGAATGTGACTGTATCACTTTGTTCTTATAATTCATGGTTAAGTTTATGCTTTTTACCATTTCACTTCCCCCCACACATTTTGACTTAACGTATCTACTGAATCAGCTAACTCCGTCATTTTACTAGAATAATCTCGCCTTGTTAATTTTGGCAAGTCTTTCGATACAAATTTTTCTACATAATCATCGTCTGGAATGAATTCTTCCATTATCACGTGATAATTCGTTCCTCCATCAGGGAACACATTCATTGCTGCGCATCTTGGATGAGTCCCTGACGCATTCCAATTTTCCAAGCTGCGATTAAATCTTACTCTGGAATCTTCAAAATTATATTCATCAAATGGCTCTTCTGCTGATATAAATGGAGGTATCTCCTTTTTTGAAATACTAAGTATGCAACGAATAAATGAAGCCATACCAGAAGCTAATAATAAATGACCTATATTAGGTTTCACACATCCGAGTATACATGGTTTCAGATTTTTATTCTTTAAGTCGTAAACTTCAGACAACGCCTTTATCTCTATGGAATCCATTAAGACTGTTCCTCCACCATTTACTTCGATATAATCTATTTGCTCTGGTGTTTTTCCTGCCAATGCCAAGGCTTCTTTCATAACTTCCTTTTGAGCTTCTATACTAGGAGAACCAGGTCCCAATGTCTTACCATTATTATTTACACCGATTCCATTCACCACTCCGTAGATACGATTTCCATCCTTTATGGCATCCTTTAGTCGTTTTACAACGACTACGCCACAACCCTCACCAAGGACGTCACCAGTTTCACCTTCACTAAATACTTTAAATGTTCCATCTTTACTTAAAATATTACGCTTTTCAAATACATCATGTGCAAGACTGTCATCCAACAAGCTGACAGCACCAACAACAGCCATATTAATTCTTCCTTGCCTCAGTGCATCATCTGCCATCATTAATGCCGTTATTCCTGACGAACAAGCGGTATCTACTACCATACATGGGCCTTTAAAATCAAAGAATCTTGATATGTTGCTGGCCATATAATTATTGCCCATTCCAAGAATCGGATTATTCGCCGACAAAATTGTCTCTAAATCCGAACTTTGATGTCCTCTTCCACCGATAAAGACACCTGCTTTTTCTCCTCTTATTTGAGAGGTTTCATATCCTGCATCATAGATAGCCTTCAAACTTTCTTCCAATACAACTCTTGCCTGTGGGTCCATAACCGCTGCATCCTTTGGATTGATTCCAAAGTAAGCTTCATCAAACAAGTTCGTATCTTCTACCCATCCACCAATATCTTTACGTGTTTCTTTTCCTATCCATCTATCAACAGGTTTTTCATTAATCATAATCTCTCCTGTTGATAATACGTCAAAAAATTCCTCCTTGTTAGAACTTCCTGGAAATCTACATGATATTCCCACAATTGCAAGCCCTTCTTGTTTAATATGCTTGTCTTCTTTCACTTCTTGTTTTACTTCTTCTTTTGCTTCTTGTTCTGCCGTCTTGCAACTATATTTGTTTTCTCTAAGCATCATTTGTTCTATTTCTTCCTTATGATTTTCCATAAAATACTCATAAAGCTCGCTTAATGTATGATTTTCGATTAACAAGGAAGATGGCAGTTTTGTCTGTAGTTGATTTTGCATTGTATCAACTAATTGTGCAATTACGATAGAGTCAACTCCATATTCTTCAAAAGACGTATTGTCCTCTAACTTTTCCTCCTCTATCTTAAGTTCTTTCATAAATAAACTACGAATCCATTCTTTCGTAAATTCTAAACTATCTTCTATCTTCTTTCCGTGCAGATTTTGACACTCTGCTTTTGGGTATACAGGTGCTGGAACTTTTAAAAGTTCATCCAGCTTCAAGCCTTCTCCTTCGTTTTTACATGGAAGTTTACCATCGCACTTTGATTCTAGTATATATAACAAAATCCTCAGTGCTTCATCTTCTAGCAAGGATGGTATTCCCATATTATTTGAAGTTCCTGTAAAAATACCTTTGCTCATACCAACTTGTTCCCACACAGGCCACTGTATTGCTTTGTAATATGTTTGTGTCCTGGTTCTTTTATATTCAGCAAAGCTATCCATATAAGAATTAGCCATTGCGTAATCACTAATTCCAACTGATAATCTAGGTATACCTGCCGAAACAGATGAAAACATAATAAAGTATGATAACTTATCCTGTTCCAAAACCTTGTCCAAATTACGTATTCCCTCTATCTTTGGTTCACACACTTCACAAATATCAGGTATGCTCTTTCTATGAAACATTGGATTATTACCAGTTACCCCTGCACAATGAAATACTCCATCTATCCTTCCAAATGTACTATGAATACTGTCTACAGCTTGTTTTAGTCTTTCCACATCTTTCATATCCACATCATAATACTGGATATCTGCACCAACTTGTTTCCACTTATCTATCTGCAGCAATTTTTCAGATGTATCAACCAGTTTTTCCCTTCCAAAAAGAACAATTTTCTTTACTCCAAGCTGTATTAACTTACTACACAGGCTTCTTCCAATTCCACCAAGTCCACCTGTAATCAGAATAGTATCCATAAAAGATATTTTGCTTTCTGGTAACTCATCCAATCCGAACGTCTGGCAATTCTTCATAACTGGTATGTAACGCTTCTGTTCTCTAAAACAGCATTCTGTAACCTCTTCTTCCATATTAAAGAATTCTATTCGAATCTGTTCTGCAAGCAAATCAATGTCTGTGAGAGCAAGGTCGCTATCCATTACGGAAGCGCGCACTGTTTTATATTCTGCCTGAAGCATTTTATACAGTCCAAAGGTGCGACTTCCACTTAACGATGGCTGTTCATTGAAAAGATTCTGTAAATGGTATGTAACTTGTAAAATTCGGATATTATCTTTACCATAGTCCTCTAATACCTTCTGTAATACAGTTATTTTACCTGATTCTACTTTATAACTCTCTTCATATTCTGGATCATATGCAGTTAAATCAAGAATGCCTTTTATCCTTTCATCCCCAAGAGCATCCTTCAAACTACGATATGCTTTCTCACAAGATTCACTTGAATAAAAGTTTACTTGATTTTCTACCTCTGACTCACTTGTATTGTGTTGCAATAGAATAGGCTGTAATCGCGTCTGTTCAAATATTTTACTTGCTAAAGAAACAGTATTTTGAGTTGAAAATACAATTATCTTTCCCGTTATGTAATTAATTATAACATTTCCGTTCCCAATCTTCCAGTTTTTATCTAAAATAAAAATGTCTTTCTGCTTATTTTTTTTTACATTTTGAAATTGTTCAGTAACCCAATAAGACTTTTTCTCAAATTCATATGTCGGAATGCTAATTCTAAATTCATTGTCCTTTCCTTTATTCCAATTTACTTTCTTGCCATTCTTCCAGTTTGATATGTCTACGTTTCCATCAAAACTTAAAGTTTCTTCCCCATAAACTCGCTTTACTCCATCTGATTGTAAAAATTGTTCCAGGTAATTTTCTAACACGCTTACATGCTCTGCAATTATGAGTAGCCTTGACGACATTTGCTCTCTACCATTTTGTAACGTGAACGCAATATTTTTCATATCACTATCCGTAAACTTACCGGCCTTTATTGCTTTAATAAATTGTCTTACTACCATTCGAAGACTCTGCTCTGTTTTTGCTGAAAATGGCAGGAACAATAATTTTGTATTTTCATTCACTTCTTCTTTGTTCACATATTCTTCTAAAACAATATGTGCGTTGGAGCCACCAAATCCAAAAGAGCTAATACCAGCCCTTCTTGGAACTAATATTCCATGCTCATCCATTATTTGTCGCCACTCTTGATTTTCCCTCACTATATAAAATGGAGAACCTTCTGTTTTTAAGTAAGGATTTAGCTGCTGGCAATTTAAGGTTTTTACAATTGTTTTATGTTTCAATTGTAATAATACTTTAATTAAACCGGCTATACCAGAAGCAAATTCCAAATGTCCGATATTCGTTTTTACAGAACCAAGTCCACATCCATTTGCATTCTCTATTTTCTTAGAATTCTTATATTCTTCTGCGAAACTCTCACATAAACAATTGTACTCAATCGGATCACCTAGCTCTGTACCAGTACCATGCGCTTCAACGTAAGTTACTGTACTTGGATGTATTCCTGCATCTTCATATGCCTCCTTAAGCACTTGCCTTTGTGCTATTGGATTCGGAGCTGTAATGGAATTTGCTTTTCCACCATGGTTATCACTCGTGCCTAATATAACACCATAAATGTGATCATGGTCTTCTATTGCCTGATTAAGAGGCTTCAAATACACAACGCCAACTCCTTCTCCTCTAACATATCCATCCGCCTTATCAGAGAATGTTTTACAATGTCCATCCACACTTAACATGTTACTTCTGCTAAATCCAATATGTAAATCAGGGGTTAACATTATATTACATCCACCAACTAATGCTCCTTCACATTCCCCACTTCGAATTGCTCGAACTGCTCGATGCAATGCAATCAGTGAGCTGGAACAAGCTGTATCTACTGGTTCGCTTGGTCCATGCAAATCAAGGAAGTAACTGATTCTGTTTGCCTCCATAGCAGATGCATTTCCTACAACAGAATAACCATCTTTTATATTCACGCTATTTCCAATAATTGTTCCGTACTCACTTGCTCCAGTACCAATAAATACACCTGTCTTTGTTCCTGCTAAACTAGATGGCGCGTAACCAGCATCTTCAATAGCCTTCCATGCATGCTGCAGGATCAACCGCTGTTTTGGATCCATTAGTTCTGCCTGTTTTGGAGAAATTCCAAAGAACAGTGGATCAAACTGATCAACTCCTTCTATAAAACCGCCCCAAATGACATTTGTTTTACCTGGTTCTCTTTGTGGATTCCCATAGTATTCTCTCCAATCCCATCTTTCCTTTGGGACTTTCTGAATTGATTCTTTTCCATCCTTTAAATTATCCCAATACTGGTCAATATCTTTTGCTCCTGGAAACTGAGCGCTGACTCCAACAATAGCAATTTTCTGCTTTTCTTCTTTTCGCTCAGTCTCCTGCTTTTCTACATTGTCAGCCACTTCACACTCGATGTAAACTTCCGATACGTCTTTTTGTTCCTCGTCGAATGCTGCCTCTTCATAACTTTGTTCGAAGAACTCAATCTCGTTCCGTTCTGGTTCAATATATTCCTCATTACTTTCACTGGAATTATCTTCTAATTCACCATATTCCTTCTCGATATATTCTCCCAGTTTTTCAATGTTATTAAATTCATAGAAAACAGTTGGTAACAGACTGATATGATACGCTTCGTTTATTGCATTGGAAAATTCAGTATAGGTTACAGAGTCAAATCCATATTCCCCAAACTCCGTAATCACATCAACGTCTTCTACACTTACTTCAATTATGCCCGATACAATTTTTTTCATATCTTCCATTAAACGTTCTCTACTTACATATTTCTTGTCTTTTCCACCGACACTTGCTTTGCTGGTGTCCGCCTTACTCTCTACTCTTTGTTTAATAACTTGCTTTTCAAAAAGTGTTTCTTTCATCTTATTTTTATCCCCCTGCAAAATAATGACTTGCCCCTCCATCGTATTCATGCAGGTGTATAATGCCTTCAGCCCTGTTTCTGCATTCAATGGACTCATTCCTGTATACTGGTAGACTTTTTCTAGTTTCTCTGCGGGTACCCTCATGCCACCATCTTTCCAGTAAGGCCAATTAATAGAAAGCGTTTTTCCATAACATTCACCTCGTCTTACAGCCTCATTTCTCATAACTGCCATGCTATCCATATAAGCATTAGCCCCAGCATATGCGACTTGACCGACATTTCCAAATGCTGCTGCATAAGAGGAACAGCATACAAAGAAGCTCAACTTCATGTCTTTCGATGCTTCATGTAGATTCTGGAATCCTTTTACTTTAACATCTAGGACCTCTTTGCAGCTTCCTAAATCTGTTTTTAGAATCAAGCTGTCTTTTATGATTCCTGCGCAATGAATAATTCCTTCTACCTCATCATATTCATTTCTTACGCTTTCTAATACCTGTTTGACCGCCTTGGCATTCGTAATATCAGCACGATAATACACAACACAAGCTCCATTCTGATTTAAATCCGCGATTTCATTGTACGTTGCCTCTTTCAGTTCTGACCTTCCCAAAAGAATAATCGTAACATTCTTCGCTTTTGAAACGATATCTTTGGCAAACAGCAGCCCAAGTTTTCCAGCACCACCTGTTATCAAGTATACCTTTTTATCCTTCCAAGGTGCATACACCTTTGGTTCTTCCGCTACTTCTGTCAGCCTTTTCATCTGGCTTTTCGTATTGCCTAACACAATTTCTTTTTGTAACATTTTCCTGTTTACATATAAGATATGATTTTGCATGAAATTATCCGCTAGACATACAGTCTCCCATAAAACATTTGGATGTTCACATTTTGCAGTCTTAAGAATACTTCCTAAGCCTTGACAATATGGTTCATCTTTATCGTAGAATAGTTTGATAAATACATTCTGATTTGCATATTTCATCAGAATTTTCTTTAACGCATTAATCAGCTGACATGCATAAGATTCATATTTTTCATCTGGATTCCTATTATCTTCTGCTTCCAGTATATAATGCTCTAACTTATCCACATCTGTCTGACAACCAGTTTTTTCGTATGCACTTCGAGTTAGGATTACGACCTTCTCTACATTTAATTCGTCTGCTTCCGATGCATTTTCTATTGTTTCCATTCCTGCAGTCATAATAAGAAGCTCTTCTTTTACCTGTTCTTTACTATGGTCTGCTTTCTTAAGAGAGCGCATACTATAACCATATATACTAATTAAGCTTTTTCCCTGTTCATCACACAGTTCAATGTCGTACTGAATACGTCCCTTATCTTCTCTACACTGAACATAAGACCACATCTTTTGTGTTACTTCTTTTCGAATCACACATTTCTCAATTACATATGGTAACTGTGCCATATCACCATGACGGATACTATTTAGTCCCGCCACAGCTTGAAGTGCAGAATCCAATAGTCCAGGATGTACGAGATACCCTTCCTCATTTGACATAAAATGAATTTCTGCTAACGCTTCATTTTGATTGAAATATAATTTTTCAATTCCTCTAAATGTTTCACCATAATGGAAACCTGCTTTCTGGAACGCATTGTAACACTCACTTTTTGTCAATTCCTTTTGTCTGCATCTTTCTCTTATTCTTACTAAATCTACAGTCTTTTCCTGATTTTTAAGAAGCTTTAGAGTACCCTGATTTAGTAACATCTTTTCATCCTTTTCAATACGATATGCTGTCACTCGCTCTTCACTTCTGTGTAGGCTGATTACTACTTCTGTTTTTCCGTCCACAACTAGTGGATTTACCATTACGACTTTTTCCAGACATATCATGTTTGTCTGATTGTACTTGGAACCAAGCGCACGTTTGAACGCTTCCATTGCCATTACCATGTATGCAGTTCCAGGGAATATCCGTTTTCCATTCATGACATGATCCGAAAGCATCTTCTCCTCTCCTGTAAAACAAGAACGGTACTTATAACTTGAAAAATCAGAACAGTTTTCTTGTAGCAGACCCCTGCACTTAGAATTCACTGTAAACTCTTGCAAAGCCACTGTAACAGCTTTCTGGCGACTCTTTATGGAATATCTCTGATTCTTAAATGCATAGGAAGGAATATGTTCTTTATGACTTATTCCAAATAGCTGCTTCCAATCGATTTCATTTCCATTAATCCACCATTTTGCAATCTGAGAGTACAGTCCTTTCTTGTACCAGCTTGATATAATGAATTGAAAATCTTCATCGCCGCTTAAGAATTCCAAGTTGTTCTTTTCGTTCTTAACATTATGATACCAGCAGTTAGGTACTTCTTTTGCACTGCTCTGTACAAACTTTCGTAAATTGCATGAGAGTTCTTCTATACTGCTTACGAAGAAAATTACTCGAGCAGTTCTGTCTTCTCTTCCATTTTGAAGGGTATATGCAACTTCATTTAGCTTAACCGTTTTTCCGCAATAATCAATCCAATCTGCAAGTTTTTCACAGTATTTCTTTAAGCTCTCATCACAATTTGCTGAAATAGGGACGAATTGTGATTTTTGTACTGTAACTGCTTCTGTTGATTTCGAATATTCTTCTACCACAATATGTACATTTGTTCCACTATGTCCAAATGAATTAATCGCTGCCATTCTTGGTTTGGCACCAGATATCCATTTCTCATTCTCAGTATTAATCTCAAACACAGACTGTTCTAACTCAATTAGTGAATTTGTTGTCTCAAACCCATACATTCCTGGATACTCTTTATGTTGCAAACAAAGCAAAACTTTAATCAAACCAATGACACCGGATGCTGCTCCTGTATGTCCTATGTTTGTCTTTACACTGCCAAGTACACATTTTCTCTCATCAGCCTTAGACTTTTTGTAAATTCTGTCTAACGCATTGAACTCAACAGGGTCACCTAGTTTTGTTCCTGTACCATGTGTTTCAATATAAGAAATATCATTCGGATCGATATTGGCTTGTTCATATACCTCACGAATTAATTTTTCTTGTGACAGACCATTTGGTGCTGTTATTCCATTGCTTGCACCATCTTGATTCATACCTGATGCAACAATTACACCATAAATAGGATCTCCGTCTCTCTTCGCATCCTCCAGACGTTTTAGAACCACTACTCCTACTCCTTCAGACATAACGGTTCCATCCGCACTTTCATCAAAAGTATGGCATTTACCTGATTTAGAAAGCATTCCAATCGCACTTAGTGCAATTAACGACTGTTGATTCAAATCTGCGTAGATTCCTCCTGCCAAAGCCATATCCACAGCTCCACTCTTTAAGCTTTCACAAGCAAGATGAATTGCTGCTGCTGAGGATGAACATCCCGTATTTACAGTTAAGGCCGGTCCATTGAGATTTAGAAGATAGGACAACCTTGAGGACACAATGGCATCGGATGATCCAACGAAAGAATCTCCCACTGTCTTGACTGGCTCTGCTCCAATATACACTCCTGTTTTGCTTCCAGACAGCGTTTTAGGATTATATCCTGCATCTTCTATTGCCTTCCATCCTTCCTGCAAAATAAGTCGTTGATGTATGCTCATATCTGCTGCATCTCTAGGAGATATGTTGAAAAATAGTGGCTCAAAGTATTCCTTCTCTGATAAAATTCCTCCCCACTTACAGTATGTTTTTCCAGTCTGCTGCTCGCTATCATAATAGTTTTCTATATCTAAATACTCCTTCGGCAGTTCGTGCACACAGTTTTTACCAAGCAGTAAGTTATTCCACAACTCCTCAACAGTTGATGCATCTGGGAACTGACCTGACATTCCAATTACTGCTATTTTGCAGTCTGCTTCCATACGATTACTGCCCACATATTCTTCTTTCTCGCTACTTCTATCTTCTTGTAACACTTCTTCCACATAAACGATATCCTCTACAGGCACACTATCTTCTTTGACATCCTGTGTCGCACCATAAATCTGCTCTACTTGCTCTGGATAGCACTCTAAAACATAATCAGCCAGAAGTTGCGCAGACGTATAGTCAAATAAGATTGCATTATTTAACTCAATGTGGAATGTATCATTTAACTTTCCGATAAAGGAAGAGCCTAGAATCGAATCTAAACCATAATCTGAGAATGCTTCATTACTCTTTATCTCATCTTCTTCCAGGTTAAGAACCTCTCCTAGTATTGCTTTTACATCCTTTTCTAATGCACCTTTAAATGATGTCTTTTTACTATCTTGTTTCTTCATATCATTTCTATATGTAACTGCTTCTACCTTTTTAGCAGCAACCTTCTTCACTTTTTCTGTTTCTGTCTTAAGAGGCAAGTTCTCTGTTACGATTCCATCGTGTTCCGCAAGAATTACCTGTTGTTTGATTTTGGCAGAGTGTTCTAGTGGAAGCACAACTTTTGAGAATCCAGAAGCATTCAGCACTTCTTTCCATTTTGCATTACTTAAAAGTGGACTTCCTAGTATTCTGCACTCAGGATCATCAAATTTCCACCATCCATCTAATAAACCAAAGGTCAAAGTTTCTACCAAATTCTTATCCGTAATCTCGTTAACAAGCAGAATGCTTTTTACACTCATTGCATTATGAATGTTCTGTAAAGTCTGACGCATATTTCTAGTAGAGTGTAATACATTTGTTGCAAGGATAATATCAAACTTTTCTGTTCCCTGATAAGCCTCCTCTGCATTCCATATTTTAAATGTCATAAAATCACGATATTCAGAGAACTTATCTTTTGCGAATACTAAAAATGAGTTTGATATATCAGTATAGTAGTATTCTACATTATCTCTATATGGCGCTAACTTCTTAAGCACAATACAGCTTGTACCACCCGTTCCTGCACCGACTTCTAATATTCTAATTTTTCCTGTCTTCTTACGTGTCTTAATTACTTCCATACAACGTATCACGTAATCAGCTAAAACTTCGTTATAAAAATCTTCAATGGAGTTTTGACTGTAAATGCTTTCTACCAGTTCCATCGTACCATTTGGGAAAATAACATCTGTCGCAGCAACCTTACCTTCTAAAATATCAGAAAGATTATTTAAGCATTCATTTAAAAGTCTTATTGATACTTTGTAATCCTCTTTCGCAGAATATTTTTCTGCTACCTTATTCCACTGGTCTTCTATTTGACTATCAGAAACGATTCCACCTTGTTCCAATTCGATGTGTTCTTCTAATATGCGTTTACACTCATCCATCCATAGAACATATTTTTCGGATAACTTTCCAGCTAATGCATTCTTTACCCTTACTCCCAGAACTCTTACGATTGCATCTTCTAAATCCTTTGGTAATTCAAGTCTGTCTCCATACTCCTGGGTAAAGGAACTCGTATCATATTCCTGATTTACATGAGCTAGAATGGACACGGCATCGGTATCTTTCTCCAAATACCGTTCACTTCCTTTCATGTGTTCTAAATCCATGCACACAATTTGAGAAGCTGACTGCTGTTTCATTACTGCTGCTGCGTAACTAAACATTTCAAAGCCTTGTTCATCTTCAATACAATTATCCAGATTCTTACCAAATGCTTCACTGACAGAACTCTTCCAGAATCCCCAATTAATACAACCTACTGGAAACTTTGCTTTCTTTTGCAAATAACGTACCAGTGTATCTGTAAATGTAATACCAGATGCATAAGCACATAGATTGCCTGCTGGTGAAAAATCAAAGGACTGTCCCGATGAAAAATAACATAAAAAGTCCAAATCATCCTGTTCCAAAACATTATAAAAATTCATGCTTCCATTTGTTTTTACCTCTAAAATCCGTTCGAACTGCTCAATCGTGGTCGTTGCAATCTCATTATGTATATCAAATACTACTCCTGAAAAGATTGCTCCACGAATCTTTCCATAGGTATTCCTTATCTGTGAAATAGCTGTTTTCACCTGATCATAATCCGTAACATCGGCCTGTACATAAGCTGGCTCATTTCCGCAGAAAGCGCAAGAACGCTGTTTTTCTTTTACTTCTTTTGCATCTTTGTCTTTTCTTCCTAACCATACAATCTTTGCATTATGATTTCTTATCATAAAGCGGGTTATAATTGAACCAACTGTGCCAGTACCTCCTAATATGACATAAACTCCATCCGATGAGAAAGTCTCCTTTGCTGGCAAAGCTATTTTCCTAAAGTTTTGTCTATAGGTTTCTAGGTCACGTACTATAACAACTTCTCCGCTTGCTGAAGGTTTTGCTCCTATAACAGTCTGGGCTAGTTTATCTTTATTCACACACTGATTTACCTCATCCACAGACAGATCCAGACTTCTTACTTTTAACCCAACGCTGCTTTGCGCTAGAGAATAGGTAACTCCTGTAATGCCACCATTCATTAAGTGTACTGGTGTTTCCTTATATCCGTAATTATTGAACGTGAGAATATAGCAATTTAGTTTCTTCTTTGCCCTTGCATATTTCTTAACCGCTTTTGCAAACTGAAGAAAATATATGGTGTCCTGATTGATGTTCTCCACTTTTCCCACACCCATCTCGGATAGGTAAAAAATAGTGTCAAACTCTTCCTTTTCCATAAAACCAAAATCACATGGAACATCCTCATGTACAATCATTCTTTGTGTGAATGCCCCAGCTTTTTGATAGTAATCATCTAATATGTTTAACATTGGGATTGCAGAAGCACGATAGACAAAGAATACTCTCTTTGACGTACCAGCTTCTAAGTTATCTTGTGCAGTTGTTTTCCACACTGGCTCATATAACATAACGGATTCTTTTTGTGCTTCTCTCTTTTTATACCAATGTTTTTTCTTTTCAAATACATAAGTAGGTAAGCTGATTTTTACTGGCTTCTTTTCTGAGTAGAATAAATTCCAGTCTACCAGACACCCCTTTTCCCATAGTTTTACAACTTCGTCATAATTCTTTTGTTGAATGTATTGAATCAGCTGATATTCTCTATCTAATCTATCTTCTGATGTTAGTTCCATTACTTCTTTGAAACAAGACTCATCACTACTTTGGCTTGATAGGCGTTCTTTTAATGCTTCCTTCAATTCTTCGATAGAGGAAATGACAAATCCAGTCCTTACATGCATCTCTTCTCTGCCCACCTGTAATGTATAAGCAATTCTAGGCAAGTCACTCTCCTGATATTTATGTGCTTCTAACGCACTAAGAAGCTGATTACAAGCTTCATAAAGACTCTTCTTTGTTCTCGCAGATAGAACAATCATATAAGGTTTATTATAATTCTCAAGAATTTGTTCTGCTGCCTCATCATATTCTTCTAAGATAATATGTGCATTAGAACCGCCTGCACCAAAAGCGGAAATTCCAGCTCTTCTAGGATATGTTTGTGTTACACCATCTATCTCAATTTCTGGCTTCTCCCAATCTTGCAAGTCTTGCTGAACAACAAAGGGAGAATGTTCAAAATCAATTTTCTTATTCAATACCTCTGCATGTAATGATGGCACTAGCTTTTTATATTTCATCTGAAGAAGAACCTTGGTAATTGCAGCGACACCGGCTGCACCCTCACAATGACCAATGTTTGACTTAACAGATCCAATTGAACAATACTTAACATCGCCTGAATACTTTTTGTACACCTTCTCAAGACCTGCAATTTCAATTGGATCTCCTAGTATAGTGCCTGTTCCATGTGCCTCTAAATAACTAATTGTTCTCGGATTCATGTTCGCTTGTTTTAAAGCACTTTCAATTACCTCTGCCTGCATATTAGGATTTGGAACTGTATAGCCATTTGTCCTTCCACCATGGTTAATTGCCGAACCTTTAATTACACCATATATATGATCTCCATCTTCAATTGCCCTTGATAATGGCTTAATTAATACTGCTCCAACTCCTTCACCTGGAACATATCCATCTCCACTGTTTCCAAAACTTTCACATCTTCCCTTACTAGAAGCAAAATTACCCTGAGCAAGTGTTATGTACTTATTTGGGTGAATAGAAATATTCACCCCTCCTGCAACTGCTACATCACACTCCCCGCTTTTAATGCTTTGACATGCCAAATGAATTGTAGTAAGAGAGGAAGAACACATAGTGTTAATTGCTATGCTTGGTCCGTTTAAGTTAAATACATAAGAAATTCTATTGGCAATCGATGCAGCATTTCCTCCAAGAGCAATTTCATTGTGCTTTTGTTGTTCTTCCACACCGTAGAATTGATACTCTTCATACATTACACCAACATAAACACCTACTTTTGCCTTGTCATCTTTCTTAAGTGTTTTTTTAGTATAACCCGCATCTTCAAATAAGTGATAAACACATTGTAAAAAAATCCGTTCCTGAGGGTCCATTTTATCAGCTTCAACAGGAGAAATGTGAAACAGCAAAGAATCAAATTCATCGACTTCATTTAGAAAGCCACCCCATTTTGAATCAATAGCTCCCTCATTCTTATTCTCTGAATAATATTTCTTATAGTCCCATCTGTCTTTTGGAATTTCGCGAATACAATCTTTTCCATTCCTAAGATTCTCCCACAATGCGTCCAAATCATCACTATCTGGATAAGACCCGGCAATTCCGATAATTGCGATATCTTCTTCGTTTGTTTTAGCTTCTTTGGCTTTATCATCTTTTAATACTGGTTTTGGAACTGCTTTCTCTACACTTCTTTGATTGTCCTTTTTACAAGGTTCTTTTTTCTCCACAAAACGTTTTTGTAAAACATCATTGTAATTATTTATGAAATAATAAGTGAGTTCCTTCACATTGCTACATTCATAAAATAAGGTTTGGGACAGACCTTTAAATGTTTTTTCTAACTCTTCGGTCATATCCATGATCATGATAGAGTTAATTCCATACTCATCAAAAGCAGCCTCTTCCTCTATACGCTCAACTGGCACCTTTATAATTGGAGATAATACTGACTTTAATAACATTAAAGTTTTATGATATAGGCTATTCTCTTCTTCTGTATTTACAAGAAGCTGCTGAATCGCATTTTTTGCATTGATGCCATCTAAATCACCGCTCTTTAACTTATCATATAATGCCTTATACTGGTTCTTCACTGAGTCCCCCCCTTTGACTTATTTCTCTCAAGATACGTTCAAACATTTCTTCCGAAATGGAACCATCTCGTACATCTTTAATCAATCTATCTAATTCTGTACTTTCCTCTACTGTACTGTTCTTTTCTTCCAGTACACGTTCTGTCTCTGAATACCTATTCGTAATCTGTTCGAGAACGGATTCGCGTCCTTGAAGATACAGAACTCTCTCTGTTTTTTGACACAAGGTATCTTTTAGGCATTGGATTCCATCTTTATCCGACAATGGACTAATTCCTGTTCGTTCCTCAAATCGAATCTGTTCCTGACCGCTCATTAACATGCCTCCGCTTTTCCACAGTGGCCAGTTAATAGAAATGGTAATTCCACTTCTTTTACCCTCTCTCACAAGCGTATTACGATATTGTGCAAATGCATCTAAATAGCCATTTGCCATCGCATAGTCCGCCTGTCCTGCATTTCCAAGAACCCCTGCAATACTGGAGTAAATTACAAAGAAATCTAATCCAGTATTTTTTGTTGCTTCCTCTAGATTTTGAACGCCAGCTACTTTCGCTTGTAGTACTTTTCTGCACTGTTCTAATTCCTTCTTCACAATAACAGAATCTTCGATTACACCTGCTACATAAAAAACACCATTTACAGCTCCTTCTCGTTTTTCAATCTCAGAAACTACTTGACCAATCAGCACTCTATCCGTCACATCTGCCTGCAAATACTGTACTGTGAAACCTGGCTTTTCATAGCATCGGAATTCTGTTTTCTGGTAATAAGAGCGACCAAGCACTATCACTTTTCCTCTATGTAGTGTTTGCGATAATTCTTTAATCAGAACTCTTCCTAACCCACCTGCGCCACCAGCGATAATGTACACTCCGTTCTCTTTCCAGTAAGATAGGTCTTTGTCACATTTCCTGGCTTTCTGACCTTTTAAGCATTCTACCAGTCGTTTTCCTTCCTGATATTCCACTTTTTGTACATCTGCTATTCCGTAATTTTCCTTTAGGATTTCCCCTAATTGCTTTACAGAGCACGTATCTTCTACTGAAATTACCTGTCCACCTAACTTAGGAATTTCTAGTTTTGCACTTCGCAATGCAGGAATCCAGCCTGCATACACTAGTTTTTTCTTGTTAGCTGGAAGAATGACTTGAATGTAAATCTGATCATTTTTTCTCTCTTTGACGAGTTTCTTAAGCAGGTCAAAACATCTTGTCAGATATGAAACCTCATCCTCGCTCTCGTTATACTGCATATCATATATGATGGTATCCGATAAATTCTCTTTTACTGCCTCTACGAAATCCTTTTCAAAATCACACATAATAACTGCTTTTTGCTCAAAATGTGTCTTTTCTTCGTCTTTTTCACTTCTTGACTGCTTTATAAAATGATATTCCATTAAGATCTGATTACTGCTGCAAACTGTAGTAATCTCTTTCATAATAACCTTATTCAATGAAATACACAGATTTCCATTATAATCAAATATAAATACATCATAACTTTCATCTTTTGCTGCTCTGTTTTTGCGAATATACGCCCACATGGAGGTTTCTGCTTCTTTTATAAAGCTGATTTCTTCGATACCATATGGCACTTTTGTTTCTGGATTGTCTTTGTCCATGTTAAGAATGAAAATTCCTTGGAGAGAAGCATCAATCAAATTAGGATGAGCCATGCAATCCAATGGGGATTCCTCTATCACTTTTGGAAGCTCAAGCTTTAATAGCGTTTTCGACTCCGATACATAAGCACAACTTACTACTCGATTTTCAATACCGTACTCCATATCAAGTTGTTCAAACTTATCATAGCAAATGTCTCCAGGTATACTTTCTTCTCTTAACAGCTCTTCCTTTATCTGCGAAAAATCAAGTAATTCTTCTTCCTGCATCTTTAATACATTTCCTTTGCAGTGCAGTACTTTCCGCTCTTCCTCTTCCAATGTATATACTTCAAAACGTATACTTTGATCTTCATTTACGAAAAATTCTGTAATTACTTTTGTTTTACTTTCAATTTCCAAAGCTCGAATCCAAACGATATCACCAAGACACCACTTCTTTGCTTCGGAAGGGACAAATTCTTCTACTGCTTGACGTACAAGTTCTAGATATACTGCACCAGGTACAATCTTCTTACCTTTCACTATATGACCAGACAGGAAGCTTTCCTCGCCAGTAAACCAGCTTTCAAATCGATACTCTTTATAGTTACAACAATTCTTATGTACCAATCGTTTCAAAACAGGATTTTCTGTTTCTTTTTCTATGAGCGATTCCTGTATCCAATATCGCTCTGTTTCAAATGGATAAGTTGGAAGGCTTACTCTATGAGGCTTCTGGTCAAGGAATAGACGATTCCATTCGATCGGATATCCATTTACCCATGCTTTCGCTAACTCAGCTAAATCTTCTGATGCTACGATGCTTTCAAGCCATTCTTCTGCTTCCTCATCCACATCCAACTGAGTAACTTTCTCATCTGTTATGAAAATCCCTTTTACCACATTTCTTTCTGACACTAATTTAAGTTTTTCTCTTACCTCATCTAAAGTTGCTGCTACAAAAGCAACGCGATATGGCATCTCTACTCTTCCTTCTAGCAACGTATATGCAATATCCAAAAGTGAATCGTCTGCATAATCAAATAGTTTTGTGTTCAATTGTGCTGCCTTCTTACAAAGCTGTTCTTTAGATTTTGCTGACAGTGCTATCACAACCTGTTTTGGAACATTCATGTTTCTTTCTTCCTCTGATATATATTCCTCCACGACAATATGTGCATTGGTTCCGCCTGCACCAAAGGAAGATATTCCTGCCCTTCTTTTTTGTACATGTCCAGTAATTTTACTTATATTAGTCCAGTCTTCTAACTCATGTTGCACGTAAAATGGTGTTTCCTTAATATCTATTTTTTCATTTAATCGTTCCGAATGTAGAGAAGGCACTAGTTTACGATGCGTAAGTTGTAGTAATACTTTTGTCAAAGCAGCGATTCCAGCAGCACTTTCACTATGTCCAATATTGGTCTTTACGGAACCAATTGAACAGAACTGCAATTTATTCGTATATTCCCTAAATACTTTACTGATTGCTTCTATCTCAATCGGATCACCTAAAGCAGTACCCGTACCATGTGCTTCTATATAACTAAGCGTCTCAGGATTAATATTGGCTTTCTGGTATGCATTTCTAATTACTTCTGCCTGATACTTTGGATTTGGTATCGTATAGCCATTTGTCTTTCCGCCTGAGTTCAGTTCTGAAGCTTTTATAACTCCGTATATATGATCTCCATTGTCGATGGCATTCTTCAATGGTTTTATTAATACAGCACCTACTCCTTCACCATCTACTATACCATCTGCATGTTCTCCAAATGCCCTGCATGCATTTCCTGGAGAAAGCATACGCATATTACATAGTCGTATAAAGTGTTTTGGTGAAACAACCAAGTTCACTCCTCCAACAATTGCAGATTCACAATCTTTTCTCTGGATACTCTGAACTGCCAAACATAAGGCTGTCATAGAAGAAGAACATGCTGAATCCACAGCAAAACTTGGACCATGGAAATCAAACAGATAGGACACTCTGTTCGCAATCGACCATAAACTAATTCCGCCTGAATAGTACCCGTTCATAGCCCCCACATAAACTCCCACTTTTCCTTGTTCACTAAGTTTCTGTGGTGTATAACCCGCATCTTCTAGACATTCGTACACAATCTGCAAAAACAAACGCTCTTGTGGGTCCATTTTTTCTGCCTCTGCTGGAACAATTCCAAAGAAGTATGGGTCAAACTTATCTATACCATCAATAAAACCGCCCCATTTTGTATAGATAGAATTCTCTCTTCCCTTTTTCTCATTGTAATACTTCTTCCAGTCCCATCGCTCTTTTGGAATTTCGGTAATACAGTCTACTCCATTCCTTAAGTTATCCCAAAATTCATTCAAATTGTCTGCCTTCGGATACTTTCCTGAAAGCCCCACAATTGCAATATCCTCTACTTCTTCTCTTTCTTCCAAAGATTTGATTTTAGTTTCTTTCTTCGCTGGTATCGTTTCAACTTGTACTTGTTTTTCACTATCTTGCTCCTCTGTCTCTTCTGAGAACAGCGCAATCAAAGCATCCTCTTCTTCCTTTAGCAGTCTGCCTACTACTTCATTAATTGTCTGACATTCAAAAAACAAGCTGTTATCCACCGATTTAAACTGTTTCTTTAGCTCCGCCGTAATCTTTGTAATAATGATAGAATCTAAACCATATGTATCAAACTGTGCATTTCCTTTCAATTTTTCTTTTGCAATCTTAAGTTCTGCTCCTAGCACTGTTTTGATATAGTCTTCTGTCTTTCTCTTAAGACTGGTTCCTTGATCTATCATTCTCTCTTTCACAATCTTCTGCTCTTTTACTGGTGTACATTCAACCGCATTCTCCGCATTCTCAATGGAAACTGTCGTATCACACTTTCTAATACAGCCATTGCTTTTTCCTAATATCAGCTCCTGTCCTGACATGAATTTTGAAGTGATAACATGATCGAAATCTTCCTTCCTAAGTTCAGCCATCCAGTTCATTTCACTAAGCAATGGACAATCCTCGATACGAATGTCTCCATCTTCATGCAGCCACCATCCTTCTAAGAGTCCAAAGATCAAATGCGTTACTACAGAATTACAAACCATCTCATTTAAAATAACAATTCCACCTGGTTTCAGTAAATGTTTCATATTTTGTATGGATTGGCTAATACTTTTTGTTGCATGGATAACATTTGTTGCAAACACAATATCGTATTTACCTTCTAAATCCTTGTCGCATCCATTGGAAACATCATAAATGCGCAGCTTCACAAAAGGATACTCACTACAATATTCTTTTTCTGCAAAAGACAAGAACGCTTTCGAAAGGTCAGTATAACAATACTCATCTACATAGGATTCTAATGGTTTCAACGCTTTGAACACCTGATAACTTGTTCCACCAGTTCCTGCTCCTATTTCGAATATGGATACAGTGTCACCTTGTCTGCTCTTTTGTCTTACATACTCTTCAATATAACAAGCCAGTTTATAATTGGCGAAATGTACGGTCTTATCATATTTATAAATTGGTTCTACTAATTCCATGGACCCATTTGGGAAAATTACATCTGTTGCCTTACATCTTCCCTCAAGAATTACTGGGAGCTTTTCAATCACTGGAATGATTGCATTGGTATACCTGCTTATTTCCTCATTTTTTCTCCATTCCAGTGTCTCTTCTCTCCATTTTCTTCTTATTTCAAATACGTCTAAGTCAAGTGCCCCATTTACTATAAAATCATCTTTTGTCTGCTGTAACACATTAAATTTCTGTAACAGATGAATTGTACCTAACAGCCACTTATCGTATTGTTTTACTTTCTTTAACCAGCCATCTAAAGCATGTTTCTCCACTCTATTGTTGTGAATCAAGCCAATGTCTGTTAAAACTACATATAACATCTTCACAATCATATCTTCTAACTCTGGTTCAAACTCTGGTTTTAGCTGTCCAGCTTGTTCGTCTAGCCCTACCACAGAATCTATATTCTCAAACGTAGTATTGGAACTGTCTGGCAGTATGCTAAGTTCTACACTGCTTTGCAATGGATTTTTCTTATAATTTTCATTTATCTTCATATAACCAGCCTGTTGCAATGGAGAAGCAAGCAAGCTTTCTATAAACTCCATGGCATCTGCTTCGCGTATAGAGTCAACTCCTAAACGTTTCATCTTTTCTCTATATTTTCGTGAAGCAACAATACCTTGATTTCCCCAGTAACCCCAATTCACAACTTTGCAATCACAATTCAATTTATAGGAAAGCATTTTAGCATAAGCATCTTTCATCGAACAGCCTGCTGCATAATTGGCCTGGCCTAACGCATTTGAAAATGCTTGTAGCGATGAGAAGAAGAGCATAAAATCTAATTCTTCATTTTGGAATACTTGTGCCATACGCAGGCAAATCTTCATTTTGGTATCATAAACTGTTTCGAAATCCGATTCTTCCATATTGGAAATACGGTTATCTGCCAACAGAATTGCTGAATGTATCACTCCATTTATTTTACCATGTCTTGCTTTCAACTGATTATAAGTAGCCGTTAGCTGTTCCAAACTGCTTGCATCACAAGAATAGTATTCTACTCTTCCAATTCCGTTTGAAAATGCATCTATTTTGTCTTGTATTACATCAGATACTTTCCTTCTTCCAAGCCAGACAACAGTTGCATTATAAGTATCAATCAAGTATTTACTATAAACCTCTCCAATTCCTCCATTACCACCTATCATGACGTACACGCCCTGATTTCGATATACCGTTCTATCTTGTCTTACTGGGAATTTGACTGTTTCCAGTTTGTATCGATACCACACACCATTACGACTTAATAACACTGCATTATGAGCAAGAGTCAAGTCTCTGACAAATGGTACTGGTGTTACAAACTGATTATCTAAGTCACACATGCAAATATCCCAGTGTGGATACTCAACTGCTACTGTTCGAACAATTCCCTGCATACCAGCATTTTTCGGATCGCAGACTTCTTCGTTCAAAAACGGAACAGTCTGATACGTGATAACACAAACGGAACAGTTTTGATTCTTATTAAGTCTCATGTCCATAGCTTTTATCAGCCTATAAAACTGTAGAATTCCACTTTTCTGCTTCTCTAAGAAGTCTTCCTTCATTAGTATGGAAGGATTATTTTTGCCCATAACAAACAGAATTTTGTTTACTTTCGATACCTTTGTAAGAATACTCTCATAATCCTTCTCGGTATAATTTTCTCTTACCTCATATACATTCTGATACGTTTTCACCTGGTTTCGTATATCAAAAGGAGCATCTTCACACAGAAATATAATGTTTTCTTCTTTATCCTCTAGCGTCATTATCTCTACTTCGCTCGTCTTTTCATAATAGACATGGGTTATTAACTCATTTTTACTATCTTGTTCCTTGTATTCCTTTGTCTTAAGCCCTTTCATTTCAACACAAACGGTACCATCTTCTTTGCATAAATCTATCTGATATTCCTCTGATGAATCTAGGCTTGTTCTGTGTACAACTGCCCACATACAAGGCTGTGTTCCATCCAATATAAGAATCTCTTTTGCTTTAAAAGGAATTGCTAGTCTACCCTGTTCTTCCTTTTCTCCACTTGCTAACACAAACCCTGCACATGACTGTAATGCGCAATCTGCCACAGCAGGATCTAGGGACATGCTTTGCTTCTCGCTGCTTTGCTTTGTATCAATCTTTGCAACTAGCACGTCTTGACCCAAATAGAGTTTTTCAACAGAACGATGTTCGTTTTTGTATGTAATGGAATACTGTTCATATCGTTTATATAAATCTTCTGGATGCAATGACTTTGTACAGTCTTTCATAATTTCATCACGCTTCATATTCTGTTGTACAAATGGTACTTCACAAACTTCTCCCTTACAATATATCGCCGAATCATCTTCTTTGAAAATTCGAAATAGTACTACTTTCTCTTCTGCTTTGTATTCCAGTCTTAACGATATGGTCAACTTGTTTGTTTTATTCTCTTCTGCAACTAGTGGATGCAGCCACATAATATTCTTAATTTTTATAGCCTGTTTTTCCCTATTAAGAGACAGTGCCTGTGTAACAACCATACGTATAATTTCAATATAGGCTGTCGCTGGAAGCATCTTCTTACCACCAACAATATGATTAACAAAATAACTTTCTTGCCCCGTTAAGGTAACTACATATTTCTGCTCCGCAAGAGTTGAGACATTTTCAATCGCAAACTTTTGTATCGTTCCACTTGGTCGACACATAATCTCGTCCGTCGTTCTCTCTAACCAGCATACTTCCTTTTCAAATGGATAACAAGGAAGACTCATCTTCTGCGGAAATTCTCCTTCATATAATAACGACCAGTCAATTTTTCCTCCTTGCATCCATAATGAAACAACCTGTTTATAGTCTTTCCTTTCAAATGCAATGGCTGCCTTTTCTTCCTGCACTTTTCGCTCTTTCTTGGTCATACGCTCGGCAGTATCCACATGTCCTGTTATAATACGTTCTTCTGAAATATGTTCCACATATTTCTTTAAGAGACTGCCAACATCATCCAATGTGCTGCCCAACATTGCAACCCTCTCATCCATCGCTTCTCTTCCAAATTGGAGAGTATATGCTGCCTGATAACTATTTTCTTCTGATATCAACCCATCCTGTATTGCTTTTAATAAATTATTTGCCTGTTGTTCTACCTGCCATTCATTTTTTGCGGATAAAACAAAAATAAGTGGTATTTCCTTTCTATCTTGTGTTTCCAAGCTAGTTGCTTCTTTTTCCATATACTCTTCCAAGATAAGATGAACATTAGTTCCACCTGCTCCAAATGCTGAAACACCTGCCCTAAGCGGTATCTCTCTTTCAATGCCCTCTATTACTTCCTTCTGTCGTTTCCATTCTTGCACTCTCCTTTGGACGTAGAATGGAGTTTTTTCCAAATTCAAATTGCTATTTAACACTTCTGCATGAAGAGAAGATACTAATTTTCTATGTTTCATCTGTAATAGCACCTTAGTAATGGAAGCAATTCCAGAAGCACCTTCGCAATGCCCAATGTTTGATTTTACTGAACCAATTCCACAGTATTGCTTTTCGTTTGTCGCTTCTTCATATGCTTTTGTTAAACCAGCAATTTCAATCGGATCACCCAATGCGGTTCCCGTACCATGTGCTTCTACATAAGATATCGTTCTTGGATTTACATGTGCTTTTTCCAAAGCTCTTTTAATTACATTTGCTTGTGCATTCGGATTAGGCACCGTATATCCATGGGTTTTACCACCATGATTGATTGCCCCACCTTTTATCACGCCATAAATATGATCCTTATCTTTTATTGCATTTTTGAGTGACTTCAATACAACTGCACCAACGCCTTCGCCTGGTACATAGCCTTTCCCATTTTCCCCAAATGCTCTGCATCGTCCATCTTCAGAAGTAAAATAATTCTGACCAAGTGCCAAATACTTATTGGCATGAATTGAAATATTTACGCCTCCTGCGATTGCAGCCTGACATTCACCATTTCGAATTGCTTCACATGCCAGATAAACTGCTGTTAAAGAAGATGAACACATCGTATCAATTGCGATACTAGGCCCCTGAAAATTAAATGTATAGGAAACTCGATTTGCTATCGCAGCAGCACTGCCACTAACAGTTACAGGATTTCCCTTCATTTGCTCTTCAACTCCAAGGAACTGGTATTCCTCATTCATAACACCCACGTAAACACCTACATTTGCTCCATCGCAAAACGCTGTCTGTGGTGCTATATTTTCACGTGTATACCCTGCATCCTGCATTGCATGATAGGAACATTGTAAGAATAAACGTTCCTGTGGGTCCATCGTTTGGGCATCCCTAGGTGAAATACAAAAAAATAATGGATCAAATTTATCTACTTCTTTCAAAAAACCACCATATCGACTATAGCTAACTTTTTCATCTTTCTTATACTTATCGTAACTCCATCTACCATCTGGTATCTCAGTAATACAGTCCTTGCCTTCTAAAAGATTGCTCCAAAACTCTTCTACGTTCTCTGCCTGTGGATAAGAGCCGGCTAAACCAACAATTGCAATTTCTTCCTTATCGACTTCTTTCATACTTACCCTAGACTTAACATGTCCCACATTTTTAAATTCATGTTTTACTTGTTTTGTGCTTGATTCCGTACTTGGTTTCCCTTCGTTCTTCTCAGAAAACAGCTTGTTAAGCGCACCTTTTTTATTGGCAATTAAATATTCACTTAAATCCTCAATACAACGATGTTCATAAAGTAATGTCTTAGATAATCCTCCTATGTCTCTCTCTAACTTTTCATTTATCTCAAGTATCCAGATGGAATTCATACCCAAATCATTAAAATCTACACTTTCCTTAATCTCTGCTACAGGAAGCTGTGTCGTCTCTGCTACGATTTTCTTTAAATACGCAACCGTTCTATCTTCTATATCAACAGTCTCTTCTACTGCTTTTATAATTGCCTTAGAATTCTCCGATTTTATCTCTTCTGTCTCTTCTAAGTTGATTTCTAGGCTCTTGATTGCTTTCGTAGCACTATTAAGCTCACTCTCTACAACTAACATTTGCTCAAATGAATTAGAAAGAATACAATCAAGAATCTTCATTCCTGTTTCTGATTCCATTGGAACAATTCCTTTGTTTTTACGGATAATCTGTTCTATCTTAGCATCAACTTTCATGCCTCCATCTTTCCATAACGGCCAATTCACAGCAAAAGATTGTCCATAGCGTTCTTTCTTACTTACCAGTTCATTTCGATAATGCATATATTGATCCATAAATGCGTTAGCGGAAGAATAGTCAACTTGTCCTGCATTTCCGATTGCTCCTGCAATGGATGAATACGCAACGAAAAAGTCCATTTGGCAGTCCTTTGTTGCCAAATCAAGATTCACGATTCCATGTATTTTAGGAGCCATGACCATTTTAAATTCCTCAATATTTTTTTCTATAATATAACAGTCTCTTAATATTCCCGCACCATATAAGACACCATCAATCTTACTGTATGTATTTAAAATGCTTGTGACGACTTCACATACCCTATTGTAATCCGTCATATCAACTGGATAATAGGCTATCTTTGCAGGTAATTCTTTGTATTGTTGTATTACGTCTTTTACCTCTTCTAAGTCTTTTCTTCCTGTTAGAACGATAGTCGCATTCTGAACGGAAGATGCAATGTGTCTCATGGTTATTTCAGCCAATCCACTAATTCCACCTGTCAGTAAATAAACTCCCTCATCTTTCCACAAGCTGTTACTATTCGTAATGCCTTCCTTAAGTTTCTTCCATGACTGTACCGTACGTCCTTGTTCAGAGTAACAAATACAAGTATCACTAGTCTTTGCATTTTCAATAAAGTAACTCTCAATATGTTCATTTTCTTCGCAACATGAAAGTTCAATATATTGTCCTGTTACATTTCCATTTTCTCTTTCGGCAGTTCTAAGAAGCTTGGATATTCCTCTATACAGACTTGATTTCTCTGCAATACAAAGAGTCTGAATTAAGGTTTTCTCATATCCATGCTCTTTCATGACCCCCTTTACGATGCGCAAAATTTTAGTTGCTGCATCCTCATAACGATTATCAATCCGATCTCCTTGTGGAATGATTTCATATATTTCATAATCTGGCAGCTCTAACTTAGCTATATTCCTAGTTTTCTCTGAAAGAAGGACTGCTATTTTATTCTGATACTGATTGCTATCAACGGTTCTATCCAGTGACCTTCTATTATAATGAGATGTAAATAGTGTTGTTACACTATCTTTTTGTCCCACACCCATGTTGCGGTAACAGAACCCTTCCATTGTAAGGCATACTTTTCCTGAATTCGTGCATAACTGCATTGATACAATCTGTTCTTCTTTTCGTTTCTTGTCACGTGTCAGCACTACCCATAGTTCTTCTTCTAATGGTGCAAGTAATACCATTTTCTTCAACTGATATGGCATCATCCTCTGACTATCTTCTTCCTGTGCCACTAATCCAATAAAAGACTGAATTGCTGCATCTAGTACCCCTGGTTCTAAATACTTCGAATCCAATGTCTGATAAGAAGATGGTTCTGCAACAACCTTTGCCATACAGATATCTTTTCCGCAGGAAATCTGGTTCAGTATCTTATGCTCACTGGCATACACAAATCCTTTTTGAGCAAAAATATCATAGATTTCCTTCTTTTCAAATACGCTCTCTGTACATTTTTCTTGTATTGCCATCAAATTAATGTTTGCTTGTGTACTAGGTTCAAAACCAACTGTTGCCTGACAATGTATCTTAACCGCAATATCCGTTATACTATATATCTCACAATAAATACTGCTTTCTCCAGTAAGCATAAGTCCAATATAGATATTGTCCAATTTTTGATTCAAAACAAAAGGTTCCATCCACTTTACATTCTGAATAATCAAATTATCTTTGTCATCATCTTGGCAAGCCTCAGCTACTGCTTCACGAATCATTTCCAGATAGGCTGATGCTGGAAGCACCTTCTTTCCAAACAATTCATGCCCCTTTAAATACGATTCTTCTCCTGTAACTTGACACACGTATTTCTGTTCTGACAGGTCCGATACATTTCTTGTTAAAAACGGATGTAGCTTAATATCTCTATTTTCTGTTTTTGTAAACCAGTGTGACACTTTTTCAAATGAATAAGTTGGTAAGCTAATTCGCTTAGGATATCCCTCTTCGAACAATGGATTCCAGTCAATTTCTTGTCCATTTGTCCATATATCAATTATTCTTTCGATATTCTTTTCTTCCCATAAAACAGCAACTTCATCATTGGTCAGTTTCTTTCCTGTACTAAACTTTTTACTGCCCATCTGTTTCTTTCCAACACGATAACATGGATGCTCTATTCCATTTAGGTAATTATGTAAGCATTGTAATAATTCTACTGTATTAGAATAGTATGCCGCAAAACGAACTTCTTTTTCTTCTCTTCCAAAAAGAAGCGTGTATTCCATGCTGTATAAATCACTATTAGTATAAGTATTTTTTTCTAAAAAAGTTACATATTCTTGCGCCATTCTTTTTAAAGCCAATTCATTTTTTGCGGACAGTGCAAAAATAAATGGTGGATTTTTTACACTTTCTTCACTTTCTTCTGATATATACTCCTCTAATATGAAATGCGCATTGGAACCGCCTGCACCAAATGACGAAAGTGCAGCTCTTCTAGGGTATTCTATGTTCTTGTCACCTTCAAGCGTTATTCTCTTCCAATTTTGTAGTTCTTGAGGCACATAAAATGGTGAATTTTCAAATGGAATATTGGAATTCAGCTTTTCAGAGTGTAAGGAAGGTACCAGCTGTTTATGCTTAAACTGCAACAGAATTTTCGTCAAAGAAGCAATTCCGGCTGCACCCTCACAATGGCCAATATTCGATTTTACCGAACCAATGGCACAATACTGCTTATCCTTTGTGTACTCGTTATATACCTTATTCAAACCAGCAATTTCAATTGGATCACCTAATGAAGTTCCTGTTCCATGGCCTTCTACATAACCGATTGTTCTAGGATCGATTTTGGTCTTATGTAGCACGTTCTCAATTAAATCAGACATTGCATTTGGATTTGGGACTGAATAACCATTCGTTTTACCACCATGATTAATTGCCCCTCCTTTTATAACCGCATAAATGTGGTCTCCTGCCAATTTTGCTTCATCCAGTCTCTTAATTAAGATTGCTCCAACACCTTCTCCTGGAACATACCCATCTCCGTCTTCTCCATAACTTCTGCAACGTCCATCACTTGCTAAAAAATTGTCTTCGCTTAGGGCTATATATTTATTAGGATGGATTGACAAATTGACACCACCAACGATAGCCGCTTCACAATCCCCTCTCTTTAAACTTTCACCCGCCATATAAAGTGCTGTCAATGAAGAAGAACACATTGTATCTACTGCAACACATGGTCCCTGAAAGTTAAAGTAATACGAAATTCGATTGGCTATGGATGATTTACTTCCATTCAATGTTCGCATATTGTTATGAGCCTGTTCCGAAACTCCATAGAATTGATACTCTTCAAACATAGCTCCCACAAAAACACCAACTTTTGCTCCTTTTCCATACTTTTCCTCTGACGCAATTGTTTTCCTCGTATAACCTGCATCTTCTATTGTTTTATATACACACTCTAAAAACAAGCGTTCCTGTGGATCCATTTTTTCTGCTTCTCGTGGTGCAATCTGGAAAAATCCAGCATCAAACTTATCAACATCGTCTATGAATCCTCCCCAATGAGGAACTGTGCTCTTTTTGTTTTCTTTGCTTTGATATTTCTGATAATCCCAACGTTCTTTCGGTATTTCAGATATACAGTCTTTACCACTTTTTAAATTTTCCCAAAATTCTTCTACATCTTTGGCTTTTGCATAAGAGCCTGCAAGCCCTACAATCGCAATATCTGTACTGTAATCCTGTGTGCTCTTTATGGAAACACTGTTCTCTTTTACAACCGTTTCTTCCTGCTCTACAAAATTCTCTTCTCCAAAGAGTTTCATTAGTCCTTCCTTTTGGTATTTTTCAAAATACTGTGCTAATTCTAGTACATTTTTATATTCAAAAAACAGAGTCTTTGGTACTCCACTAAAATCCTTTTCAATTCTATCTTGCAACGTCATGATATAGATGGAGTTTATTCCGTATGCGTCTAAATCGCAATCCTCTTCTATATCATTCTGATCTATTTTCATGACTTCAGATATTAAAGTCCTCACATACTTCTTCGCAAGTGCAAGAGACTCTTCTTGCACAATTATTTTTTCACTACGATTTACTTTTGGCATAGTCTGATTCTGATTTACAAGTTCAAAAATAATTCCCACTAAATTCATGCTTTCTTCAAATAAGCCAAGTTCTAATTGTGTTCCGAATTGATTACTTATTTTTTCGATTAACTGACTTACTATTACCAAATCTGCTCCTAAATCAGATAAGCACGCATATTCTGAGATTTCTTCTACACTAATGCTCAAAATTTCTGCTAAAATTCTTTTTGTCTCCTGTAGGAAGTCGATATACTTCTCCCCAAGTTTTCTGATTATTTCAATTTCTTTTTCTGCATCCTTGCTACTTATACTCTGCTTTTGTATTTTTTCAAATAATTCATCCTTTTTACTCTCCAAACACTGTTTCGAATTCATCTCTCGTCATCTGCCCCCTTCTTACCTCATCAATTACCTCTTTCACATTCTTCATTACATGAACCTTAGGACTTTTCTGAAGCTGCATTAGAAAGCCGTTAATTTTCAGGCATAGTTCACCTGTCTGGTCAAATAAAGATACATTCACAACTCTGCTCTCCCTGCTGCTTACTATTCTTTCTATTTTTCCTGTAGCTCTTTCCTTACATCCTTTAAACAATTCACATGATTCAATCATATAAGGTATATATGCCCTGCTGTTATCTAATTCCTGATACAAGCCATACGCTGACTGAAACGCAGAATCTAACAGACCAATATCAAAACAGTACTCTTCCTCGTTTAGGTTATCCTTCCCTAAATCAATATAGGCTTTATTCTTAAAACGATATATTTTTTGAATTCCCTGATGCGTTTTTCCATATTGTAAATCCATGATTTCAAATTGTTTATAACACTCTTCCCCTGTAATCAAATCTTGCTTTGCTCTTGCCTGTTTTTCTTCATCCCGATCGATTTTCTCTCGTTCACCAGCCTTTTCTATATCAACAATACATTCACAAAGTGTATTCTTTCTATCTCCATCTATTTCATAAATTTCAGCCCGCAGCAACGAATCCCTATTTCGAAAACAGAGGTATATTCTTTTCGTTCCATTCTCTACCCATAACGGTGCTTGAAATAAAAGTTTCTTCAGAACAACCTTTTTCTTCTGCTCCATAATTTCATCTTTTATTTCTTTGTCAATCACTTCTAACGTACCAAACCAAAACATTTCAATATATGCAGATGCGGGGAATAGTCTCTTTCCAGCAACTTTATGGTCTAACAATAATCGTTCTGTTCCTGTCAGTTCTGTTTCGAATCTTACCCCTGATAGAGAAGAGCAGTTTTTCTGAACCAATGGATGAAGCCAGGCAACACAGTTCTCCTTGTCTTGCCCCTTCATATCTTTTTCATCCGAAACTAACCAATACTTATCTTTCCTAAATGGATAAACCGGCAAGTGAATTCGTTTGCCGTGTCTGTTGCGACATAATTTTATCCAGTCTACAATAGCACCATTTTCCCACTTTTCTAGTACTCGTTCGATGTTTTCACGATCTGGTTTTTTCCATACTGACTGATACATTTCTTGTTCGATTGGCTCACCTTCAAATCCTGTTTTGCAAACATGATAAAATACTTCTCCCTCTGTTTTTCCCAAAGAAATCTGTTCTAATTTGTCACATAGTTCTTCCTTTGTTTTTAACACAAAAGAAGCTCTTGCTTCCATCTCTTCACGTCCAACTTGTAGAGTGAACAAAATATCTTCCAACAATAAGTCTTTGTTCTTTCTAATATATTCACATAACTCTCGTGCTTTTTCCTGTAAGCACTCTCTATTTTTTGCTGAGAGAACACAGATTTGATTCACTGCCCTCTCTCTACTTCTTTCTTGTTTTTCTTCCTTCACATATTCTTCAATCACTACATGGCTGTTTGTTCCACTAAAGCCAAATGCACTCACACAGGCTCTTCTTGGATAGTCATCCTTCCATTCCTTCAATTTTGTATTCACATAGAATGGTGAATGGTCATAATCAAAATGCTCATTTGGCTGTTGATAATGAAGCGTAGGAACCAAAGTCCGATGTTTCATGCATAACAATACTTTTTCAATTCCTGCCACTCCTGCCGCTGCGGAGGTATGTCCCAAATTGGATTTTACAGAACCAATTGCACAATAATTTTCTCTATTTCCCTTTTCCCTAAAAGCCCTTGTGATTGCCTTTAGTTCAATTGGGTCACCTAATTTCGTTCCTGTTCCATGCATTTCTGCAAAAGAAATGGTTTCTGGATTAATCCCATATTTATTATAGACTTCATGGATTAACTCTTTTTGTCTTTTGACACTTGGAGCAGTAATTCCATTGGTCTTTCCATCCTGATTCACTCCTGAACCAATAAGAACACCGTATATAGGATCTCCATCTGCTTCTGCATCCTCCAGACGTTTTAACACTAACGCTGCTGCTCCCTCTCCTGGAACAAATCCATCTGCTGCGTTGTCAAATGTCTTACACTTTCCATCTTTCGCCAACATACCCGTAGAACTCATTTTGATAAAGGCATCTGGAGTCAGATACAGCGTTACTCCTCCAACTAATGCCATATCGACATCATGTCGAGCCAATGCCTGAAATGCCATATCTGTACAAACTAAAGAAGAGGAACATGCGGTATCGATAGAAATTGCCGGTCCTTTCAAATTAAGGAAATAACTGATTCTAGCAGAGGCAATTGCCATGCTGTCACCTGTAATATCAGGTGTTTTGATATTATGATTTGACAGCATGGTAACATATTCATTGCCCATTACTCCTAAATACACACCACATTTTGTATCTCCTAATGCTTTTGGATTATATCCCGCATCTTCAAATGCCCGATATGCCTCCTGTAAAAAAATCCTATGATGTGGGTCCATTGTCTCGGCTTCTATTGGTGCAATATTAAAGAATAGCGGGTCAAAATCTTCGATATCATCTAGTCTGCCTAGCCATCTGCAATAGGTTTTTCCTGGTTTCGGAGGGAATGGTTCATAGTATCTGTCAACATCAAATCGGCTTGGTGGAATTTCTTCAACAGCAAATGTTCCACTTTTTAACACATTCCAATATTCCTCCATATTAGCAGCTTTTGGAAATCTGCCTGACATTCCGATAATAGCAATCTTATCCTTGTTTGACACTTCTTTTTGTTTCACTTTACTTTGAGACTTCCCTAATAACAACTTTTTTGCTTCTTCAGGTGTAATTGCCCCTGTCTGCAAATACTGTAGAATTTCCCTCTTATCCATCGTTCTCCTCCCCAAATGCGCAGTCTGCTTTTGTTTTCTTAATCTAAACTAATCTTACCCAGGCTTTCTTCTGCGTCAGACACTTCAAGTTTTCCTGTAAAGACATTTTCCAATAACTGATCTAATTCAAGCAATTCAGTTTCTTCATTTTCTGTTTTCCCAATGATTTCTGAATTAATATAACCAGCAAGTGCTATCACAGTTGGATAATCATATAACACGGTAATATCCATATCCCATCCATACATTTTTTTCATCTTTCTAATCCACTCTATTCCAAGTATGGAATCAAGGCCCATGTCCATGAAATTCTTGCTCATATTGATTTCATCTGGTTGCATATACATACACTCAGCCAATGTAGCAGTCAGCTTCTGTTTTGTACTTGAATTGGAATCCATTTCTTTTACCGGTTCTGGTTCTTCGTACTTGATAACAGAAGATTTTGTACTCAAATTCTGTGCTATATACTGCTCAAGTTCTTTCACTGTAGTATATTCATAAAGCATAGTAGCATTAAAGTCAGCTTGGAACATCTTGTTTAACTTTTTAATCCATTCAATACCCAATATAGAATCAATGCCCATATCTGAGAATTCTTTTGTTATCACAATACTAGATTTATCGATGTAAAGAACCTCTGAAAGGCTTTCTACCAATTTGTCCAGTAAGCTTTGATCAGACTTTTCGTCTTCTTTTACTTCAAGTTCTATTGAAGAATTCGTACTTTCTTCCTTATCCCAGTTTTGAAGTTCAGCACCATTATTATCTAACGAAAGTTTTTCGTTGCTTACTTCTTCTTCCTCTATAAAAGCCTCTTGTACAAGCTGAATTTTAGAACTTGTTTCCCCTTTGACCTCGGTATCTGACAAACTCAGTTTTTCCGCTACAACTGGCTGCTTCTTTGGAAGCTGGTTCTTTTTCGGAATCCAATAGGAATTCTTGCGGAATGGATATGGCGGAATAGAAACAAGACGAACTTTCTCTCCTTCATAATAAGCATTCCAGTCAATTTCTGTACCATTCATCCACTTTTTCGCTATTTCAAGCAGCTCATCTGCTTTTGCAGATGGAACCGAAGTAGCAACCTGTATACGTTCTACCTCTTTTCCTTCTGCAAACCCATCTAACTTGGCGATTAAAGAATCCTTATCCGAAATAACAAAAGCAATCTTTTCTTCCAAATCTTCACGTGCAGTTTGCAAAGTAAATAGTACATTACTTAAAACAACTTTCTTTTCTTCTTTCAAGAACTGTGACATTTTACTGCAATACTGCTTTAATTGGCTTTCACTTTGAGCAGATAATACAAATAATCCACCTCCATCAAGCTCTTCATTCCCATTGTTTCTCTGAGGATACTCCTCTACAACAAGATGGCAATTTGTTCCACTGAAGCCAAATGCACTTACTGCTGCACATCTTAACGTTTTATTTGGTACTTCCCATTTCTGTAGTTTATCGGCAACATAAAATGGGCTGTTTTGCAACTCGATATGTTCGTTTAACTTCTCATAATGAATTGTTGGTGGAATCGTTTTGTGCTTCATAGACAGAAGTACTTTAATCAAACTTGCTATACCTGCTGCCGCCATTAAATGTCCAATGTTGCTTTTCACTGATCCAATCGCACAATAATTTTCCTTATCTGTAAATGTTCTAAATGATTCTGTCAATGCCTCAACTTCTATCGGATCCCCTAATTTTGTTCCTGTTCCATGTGCCTCTACATATGTAATATCTTCTGGATTAATGTGGAATTTATTATATACTTCCTTTTCAAGCTGTATTTGTGAAATCACGCTAGGTGCAGTAATACCGTTCGTTTTACCATCTTGATTGACGCCCCATCCTTTTATTACACCATAGATTCTGTCATTATCTGCGATTGCATCACCCAATCGTTTTAACATGACTACACCTACACCTTCGCCTGGAACGAAACCATTCGCGCGCTGATCAAATGTATAACATGCTCCATCTTCTGAAAGCATTCCTGCCTTACTGCTCATAATCAGCAGAGATGGTTCTGCTGCAATTCCCGCTCCACCTGCTAATGCATAATCACAGTTATGTAATACAAGACTGTCACATGCCTGTGCAACTGCCACTAATGAGGAAGAGCAAGCTGTTTCAATTGAGATAGAAGCACCTTTTAAGTTTAACAGATAGGAAATTCTAGCTGCTAAGGTAGAAGATACATTACCAGTCAATACTTTAGAATCTAAGTCTTCTTCTTCAATCATACTCTTATATCCGCTTGAACCACATCCCACAAATACGGAGCATTTTTTCTCTTCCATATTGGATGGCTTAATTCCTGCATCTTCAATACAAGACCAGCAGTTCTCTAAAAATTTTCTCTGCTGAGGATCCATCTTCATTGCTTCTACTGGTGGAATCTGAAATAGTTCTGCGTCAAATTTATCAATATTCTCAAGCACTCCCATCTTGTTACATAAATAAGTGCCCTTATGCTCACTATCTGGATTGTAATATTTCTTTATATCCCATCTGTCATCCGTAATTTCTGAAATGCAATCTTTACCAGACACTAAGTTATTCCAGTACTCATCCACATTTTCAGCTTTTGGGAAATTTGCAGACATTCCCACTATCGCAATGCTCGATAAATTAATCTGCTTTCTTAAATATCCATTCTTCACCATATACACACACGCTTTCTCCATTAACAATTGTGCAATTTCATCCACATGCCTATCCTGCCAGTGTTCTAACTTCGTGCCTTTCAACTCTTTATTAAATAAAGCCATTGCAGGACCACAGAAGATTTCAAAATTGTCACTTTCTTCTACATTCCCCTCAAGTGTCATTTTGTTACAATGTGCATGATACCACTTAATAAATAACGCCATCTTGAATCTTTTATTTGTTGCTGCCTCTTCCAAATCTTTTGGATTTCTTCTCTTCTTGTATTCTACTATTTCTTTCCACACATCTTTAAATGACTTCTTAAAGTAGTTGTGTTCAATTTCCTTTTTCTTATCCTCTGGTATTTCCTCTAAAGAGTCGTACTCCATAAACATCTGATACAAGGTATTGGCACGTTCTATGAATTTGCTTTGCTTTGCAACTACTTGAACTTTAGCACCTATCTCAAACATGTCTCCGGCAATTGCATATCCAGTCTCATTTTCACCTAGTTCACACAGAATATCCTTCACAGCTTTGCTTGCACCACTTTCAAAGGTACACTGATTAATCGAACCAGTTAGGATAAAATCAGCACCTAGTGCCAATGCATCTGCTACTGCTTTCGCTGATCCGATTCCTCCGCCGCAACCAACCATAATATCTTCTTGATACTGATATTTTTCTACAAGACTATCACGTAATCCTATGATTGTTGGAACGATTGCTTCCATCTTAGCTTGGTCTGTATGTCCGCCGGAATCTGCCTCCACTGCGATATCATCTGTCATTGATACTCTTGAAGCAATGAGTGCTTCTTGTTTCGTAAGCATTCCTTCTTGTACCAGTTCATCCACATATTCTTTTGGTGGTTTTGACATAAACTGTTTTGCTACTTCAATTCTTGAACACTTTCCGATCAGTCTTCGAGGGAACTTAATTGTCTTTTTTTCCTCATCAAAATAGATTCCACTAAGTCTTAGATACACAAGGCTCTTCGTAATAGACGTACAAGCAGCTACTTCAATGACTGGAACTTGAGCATCTACAAATAATTTCGCCTGTTCTAATTCTTTTCTCTCATCATTTATATTCGCAATATAACATACTCCGTATGGTTTTCCACTCTCAATCGAAGACTTTAGTTCTACAAGTTTTTCTCTCAGCGTTTCGTTTGCATAGCCACCACTGCCAAATATGCTAAGAATTGAAGCATTTGCCATCTTCTTAACCATTTCTATGGATGATACTCCGTTTGCCATGGAGCCTGCATAATAACTTAATCTACTATGGTAGCGTTCCTGAAACAAAGGATTTCCTAACATTTCAGGGGTTAGTTGTTCCTCCTGCTCTGATTCTTGCTCCAATGCAATCTCCTCTACAACGGTGGATTCCACTATGCTATCCGCCAGTTTATCCTCTATCATTCTGGAAAACTTTTTAATGTTTGGATAGTCATACATTTTAGAAGCAGGTATATTCAAACCATACATTTTGTTTATTTCTTTAATCCACTCAATACCGATTATAGAATCCAGCCCAAGCTCAATAAAATTCTTCTTTTTATCTGCTTCTTCTAAGTCTACATATAAAGCGTTCTCAAGACTTTTTAGCAATTCAGCCTCAATATCGTGTTTTGACTTTATATCTGGCTTTGCTTTCGCCTTTACTTCTACATCTATATCCTCTTTTTGTTCCACTTGCTGATTGGCAGGTTTACTTTCTTTTGTTGCAGCAATCGGTTTCTTTTCTATCTTTTCAGTTTGTACGGGTGCAGAATGCTGCTGTGCTCCTTTGTTACTTGCAATCAAGCTATGCACATATGGCGCAAACTTCTCAATCAAAGGATAGTCATAGATTTTGGTCGCTCCAATATTCAAATGATATTTGGTGTTTACCATCTTAATCCATTCTATTCCCATAATAGAATCTAGGCCTAGTTCAATAAATTTCTTCTTATCATTGATTTCATCTAAATCAACATACAAAGCAGCGGCAAGACTTTTGCTTAAATCCTTGCTTAATTCTGCTAATTCAATTGTTTTATCTTGTGATTCTACAACAGGCTCTTCTTTCTTAACTAGTAAATCTGCTGTTTTTTCTTCTTTCACTACAGGCTTAACTACAGGCTCTTCGAATGTCTTTGTAACACTGGTCAAATACCTAGCTTCTGGTTTTGCTGACTCTATCCAGTATTTATCTCGTTTAAATGGATAACTTGGCATGTGTATTAGTTTTACATGTTCAAGTTCTTGTTCTTGTAATGGTACATATCCCATACAATAAAGATTGGATAAGGCTCTCAATGAATCCATATATTTGCTCTTACTGCTAATGGACTCACTTGCCTGTTTGGTTAATTCCCGAATAAAGTTTGTAGTGATAGCATTAATTCTAAACTCATTGTTAATAACTCCATGATTCATGTTTATATCATCTTGTTCCGCTAAATACTTATCAATGAGTTTCTCTGCATCTTCTTTTGTTTCTGCAACAAATGCAACTCTATGCTCAAAATGTGTCCTACCTGCTAAAAGTGTATGTGCAATACAAGGAAGACTTTGATCTGTTTCCTCTAAAAATGCCTTAAGCTCAATGACTTTCTGTTCTAATGAATCCTCTCTCTTTGCTGATAATGCAAGTAAAACAGGCTCATTATTTACTTCATGATTCTTTTCCTGTGGATACTCTTCCAGTACAATATGTGCATTCGTTCCGCTCATTCCAAACGCACTTACGGCACCAATTCTGCTCTTTCCTGCTACAACATCCCAATCCTTTAGCTGCTTATTCACATAGAAAGGACTCTTATCCCATTTAATAAATGAATTCTCTTCCACCACATTTAAGCTTGCTGGTATCTTTTTATGCTGCATACTTTCAACTAACGCTACAACGCTAAGTAAGCCAGATGCTGCAAAAGCATGACCAAAGTTTGTCTTTGTGGAAGTAATTGCGCAGTAATTTTCCTTATTTGTAAACTTATGATAAGCATCATAAAGTGCATTTACCTCAATTGGATCTCCTAGTTTTGTTCCTGTTCCATGGGTTGCAATATAGGTGATATCTTCTGGATTAATATGGTTCTTTGTATAAACCTGCTCAATTAATTTTTGCTGTGATAATCCATTTGGAGAAGTAATTCCGTTCGTTCTGCCGTCGTAATTAATTCCGCTTCCTTTTACTACTGCATAGATTGGATTTCCATCTCGTTTCGCTTTGGAAAGTGATTTCAGCACAATGGAAACTACAGCTTCTGCTGGCACCATTCCATCTGCGCGTTTATCAAATGCATAACAGGTATTCGTTTCTGAAATCATTCCTGCTTTGTCAATACGCTCTAGTGAATTAGCATCAAGGATAAGATTTACACCACTTGCGATTGCCATATCACATTCTCCATTTTTAATGCTTTGACATGCCTGATGCATTGCAACTAAACCGGATGAACATGCTGTATTGATAGTCATGTTAGGCCCTTTTAAGTCCATAAAGTATGCAATTCTAGATGATAACACTGCCTCATGGTCTGATGTAATTGGCGTATCACAACCCAAATCATGTCTAGTATAATCACTGCTTTCCGCACCAACAAACATTCCAACTGTTTGTTCCTTTAATGAGGACATACTGCATCCTGCATCTTCTAATGCATTCCATGTTTCCTGCATAAGGAGTCTATGCCTTGGGTCCATCATCTGAGCTTCTTTAGGAGATATTTCAAAGAATAATGGCTCAAATTCAGAAACACCTGGTACCCATCCACATTTCCATTTCTCAATTTTCTCTCTTTCACCAGTAAATCGATCACTTGGGGCTGTTGTAACAACTGTTTTTCCTTGTTCTAATATTTCCCACAACTCTTTCGGTGTACGTGCTTGTGGAAAACGTCCACTCATTCCGATAATTGCAATTTGTTCTTCTTGATTGCATTCTTTTTCTGTTGGAATACATTCTGTTTTCTTTTCCATTTTTGTTTTATGTACTACTGGTGCAGAAGCTTCCTCGCAAACCGCTTTCCCGTATTCTGCAACAAGATAATCCGCAATATTCTCTAATGTCGCATAACTATAAAATAGTGATGGTGTAAACGGTATCTGATATCTTTCATGAATCGCCTTTGCGTAGTCAACTAGACTTAAAGAATCAAACCCATATTCATTCAGATTATTTTGTTGATCTATTCTATTAGCAGGAATGTCTAAAAGCTCAGAAGCCATTGCTCTCAAGGAATTGATTATATTCCATTTGCTCTCATGAATAGAATTAACCTTCTTCTCCATCTCTGTTTTATTCCCTGCTTTCTCAAACTCTTTTTTTCTTCCTAGTACATCTGCTCGCTCTGCTATTCTATCCATACTTTGGCTATCTCCAGCAAAAACAAGCTGTCCCGTCTTGTCTGCTTTGCATAACATCTGAAGCCACAGTTCAATACCTTCCTTTGTTTCTAGCTCACTTAAACCACTTGTAGCTAAATACATCTTTCTTCCCGCTTCATTAGCAATACCCATGTTTCCTTCCTTCCACATAGGCCAGCCTATTGCAATATGCTTTGTGTGACTCTCTTCATTTCTATTCTTTGCATAAGATAATAAGAAACGATTTGCCATGGCATAGTCACATCCGCCAAAGTCACCAATGACTGCTGAAACAGAAGAAACAAAACAATAGAAATCCAGTATTTCACCTAAGAATACTTCTTCTAAGATGTTTGCACCTGTAATTTTCGGTGCTAACACTTCTAACATCGCTTTCTCTGTTTTCTTTAAAACGTTTCCTTCCCCTTGGATTCCTGCACCATGTATCACACCATTAATTTGTCCAAACGCTTCTTTACCAACGTTCTTTGCACGTTCAACATCCGCTTTGTTACATACATCACCTTTTACATAGATTGCTTGTCCGCCTAGTGATTTAAGTCTCTCTAAATACAACTCTATCTTTTGGTCTTGGTCTTTTCTGCCCAGTAATATAAACTTTGCATGATAACGGCTCGCTAATTCCATTTCTAAAAATGTAAGAAGTTTTCCTGTCCCACCAGTTACAAAGTAAACTCCATTTTCTCTAATAAGTGATTCTCCTTGTTCTGGTACAGACTCTTTCAGTTTTACTGTAAATCGTTTTCCATCCTGATAACTTACAGGACGATTTTCCACGCAGCAAGTTTCCGTCCAGATTCTTTGTGTCCACTCCTGCCAGTCAGCTGCATCCATTCTATCACTAGAGTTTCCACCTATCACACATACAGTGGTATCTCCATTCACAGCCTTAAGTGACAGCCCCAATCCGTTCGCTGCATCTACAATACTTTTGCCGAAATCATCTTTATAAACAGCTGGATATAAAATCTTATCAACTGATAATCCAGTTTCTTCAATTGCTTGAACTAAATATGATAATTGCAGACAGTCTGAAACTCCACGTTCGTCCTCCATAAACCATGTATGTATAATAGCAGCTATCTTCTTATACTGTTTCTTAACCTGACTTAATATTTCTATGTAATCCTCTTTTGTCCCAGTATAGTTATCCCTCTGCACAAATATCAGTCTTATATCTGCTGATTTTTCTTGGAAGATACGTTCCATTACATCTTGTTGCGTTTTATCCTGAACCAGACAAAGCAGCTCACTTGGCACTGTTTCTCCCATAACTGCCTGCTCTTCGCACCATTTCTCTGTGAAGCACTTTATGCACTTCTTTATAGCTGATTCTGATTCCATCTCTGTTTCGCTCGTAGCCTCCTCAGTATCTTTCCAGTAAGATTCCTTTGCAAATGGATACGAAGGCATTGATATTCTCTTATTTGTATTTTTACCGAATAATCTCTCATAAGACAACTCATATCCTTCTACAAAATAACGAGCCAACAAATTCAAGTTGTTTATGTAATCTACACCATTTACGCAAGCTGTAATGGCTTCTTCTCCTAGCTTCTTATCCGCTGATTTTAAAGTTTGTGTCTTTCCGCTGAAGATACCCTTTTCCTGTTCTCCTTTTAGGTACAGGTTCAGTTTCTCCAACATATCCATTTTACTTGTTCCCACGCAAGCAAAACGATAATTAAAGTGTTTTCTTCCCATTAAGGATGTGAAACTGATATCTCCAAGTTCTTCCTCTTCTTTATCCTTCAGATACGAAGCAAATTGTTCAACCTGCATGTTAAGCTGCGTTTCTGTCTTAGCAGACAATACAAGCAAATATCCTTCTTCTTTCTTTTGAACGCGTTTTTCTTCTTCTGGACCTTGTGCAATTACAATGTGTGCATTGGTTCCACTGGCACCAAAGGAACTAATTGCCGCTTGACGTACTTGCCCACTTTCAGTTTTCCATTCAATTCCATTTGTATTTACAAAGAACGGTGTATTCTCAAAATCAATACTACTGTTTCCTTTCTCAAAATTGAGAGTAGCCGGAATCTTTTTATGCTGCAAACTCAATAAGACTTTGATTACAGAAGCAATTCCCGCTGCATATTGAGTATGTCCAATGTTTGTTTTTACTGAACCGATTGCACAATATTTATTTCGTTCTGTAAATGCTTGAAATGCTTTTGTAATTGCCTGGAACTCAATTGGATCGCCTAACTTAGTTCCTGTTCCATGTGCTTCAACCATCTGAATTTCATTCGGATTAATATCAAACTTCTCATATACATCCCGAATTAGCTTTTCTTGAGATTTTGCACTAGGTGCAGTCAAACCATTGGTTGCACCATCTTGATTGATTCCACTTCCTTTTATTACACCATAAATTGTGTCATGATCTTGAATTGCATCGGACAGTCGTTTTAGTACAACAACTCCTGCTCCTTCTCCATATGCGAATCCATTGGCTCTATCATCAAATGCATAACATTTCGCATCAGGTGACAACATTCCAACTCTTTCCTCTGAAAGAATAAGATTTGGGGAACACTGTACTGAAATTCCTCCAGCTAGTGCCATATTCGTTTCTTTACACCAAAGTCCCTGACATGCCATATGAATTGCAACCAAACTACTAGAACATGCAGTATCAAGAGTAATCGCAGGACCTTTCAGATTTAAATAATAGGCAATTCTTGCAGCGGTTACAGAAGCCATATTTCCCCAAAAAGTCTGTCCAGGTAATTCTTCATGATACGTATTCAAATAATCACTATTTCCACATGCCACATAAACACCACAAGGTAATCCATTGCTTACACTGCCACAATATCCTGCTTGTTCTATTGCCTTCCAGGATTCCTCTATAAAAATACGCTGTTGAGGGTCCATATATTTTGCTTCTTTTCCAGAAATATTAAAGAATAATGGATCAAATTTATCAATATTGTTTAGTAAAGCAGCTTTCTCAAATGACTTTTTATTCTTCTGTCTGCTTAAATCCCATCTTGTGACTGGAGTGATGGCATCTCTTCCCTCATCAAGCAATTTCCAGAACTCTTCTGCTGTATCACAATTACCAAATCTGCCACTAAATCCAATTATGGCGATATCTTCATTTTTGACTGTATGGATCACTCTATCTTTTACGGAATCTATTGTTATATCTTTCGCTGTATCAATTACTCTATCTTGTCTCGTTTCCTTTAACTCTTCTTGATTGTTTTGTAACTTCTTTGCAACATGTTCTGCATAGTCTTCACATATATAGTCTGATAATTGCTCAATCGTTACATAATCAAAAAGAACCGTTGTATTAAATTCAAGCTCGAACACATCATTAATTTCCTGAATCAATGCAACGCTTAAGATAGAATCAATTCCCATTTCACGAAGTGGTACAATATCAGAAACCTCATTTTCATCAACTGCTAACTCTTTCGCTACTTTTTTAATTAAGATAGACTTCACAAATTCAGCCTGTACATCCTCACTTAAGCGAGTTTCCTGTTTTGGCTGCATCTTTATCTTCTTTGGCTTCTTCTCAATCATATCATCTTCTTTTACCGTGATGATTCCATTACTTTCTGCAAGAATAATCTGCTGACCTAACCCATGTGCAGATTCTGCAGGAAAGATCGTTTTTGCATATCCTGTCTTGCCTAAAATTTCTTTCCAGGTTTCTGGAAGAATAGCTGGTGCTCCTTCCACTCTATATTGTCTATCTTTCGGTCTCCACCAACCATCTAGCAGACCAAACGTTACATGCGTAAACAGTGACTTAGCACTTATTTCATTTACAAAGAGAATACCATTTTTCTTTAATAGCACCTTCACATTGGACAGTGTCTGTAACATATCCTCTGTCGCATGTAACACATTACTAGCAATGACAAAGTCATACTGATTCATACCAGCCTGATAAGAAGAATATACTTCCTCGACATTTAGAAGCTTAAAGTTCAAAAACGGATAATCTGCTCCATAGTTCTCTTTTCCATATACTAAGAACGCTTTTGATACGTCTGTATAACAGTACTCTGCTATATGTTCGCTGTATGGTTCTAACTTCTTAAGCACAAGTTCACTTGTTCCACCTGTTCCAGCCCCAATCTCAAGGATTCGAACTGGCTCAGTGATTCCCTGTGCAATTCTTGTCTCTACTGCTTGAGCAATACTTTCAGCTAACACATCGTTAAAATAATCTGCAACCAGATTATTCTTATAAATGTTTGCAACCAGTTCCATGGACGAATTAGGGAACATAACATCAGTTGCCGATTTTTTCTGAAGCAAAATATCAGATAACGATTTTAATACTACTTCCAGCAATTGTATCTGCGGTCTTACATCATCTAAATTTCTTAATGTCGATTTCTTCGTTTCCCATTCTTTCCAGATAGTTTCATCCTTCTTGACTAGCTTATTGCCTACTTGAAATACATTTCCCTCATGCATCAAATACTTGTTTCTAGCTAATACGCAGAGACTTTCCTCTATCCATTGATGGTAAGCTGACGCAATATCTTCTCTTTCTTCAATTTCGTCCATTGAGACAGTTTTACTGTCAAACAAACCGATAGATGCTAGTTGAGCATACAAAATGTCACATATATTATCTTCAAATCCATTCATTTGAAGCCCACGATTCTTCTCAATCTGCTCTACCTTGAGCGCTGATACTCTTTCCTGGATGTTTAATTCAGAAACAATAGAAGGGACTTTTTTCGGATAAATCATCTTTATCGTTTCCCCTAACTCAATTTCATCCTCTTGCTTATCGATCCAATGATGCACTTCCTCGAATGGATACAGCATAACTGGAATTGGTAAAAATGTATTTGTATCAAACAATTCTTTAAACGAAAATGAATAGCCTTGTAAATAATAAGATTGCAAGTCTTTCATAGCTTTCTTATATTCCGGTACATCTCTCACTGTCTCCAGCTTTCTCCATAGTTTCTGTATTTTCTCCATCACAGACGCTGTAATTTTTCTTTTTACTGTCACATTTACATGTTTCTTTGAAGTCGTACTGATGTTGTTTAACTGTCTTGATAAATCATCTAGATTTTTTGCAATAAATGAACATCTTATAGGAAAATGACTCCTTTGTTCACACAATACATTTGAAACATGGATAGGTGAATAATTTTTCTTATTCTCTTTCAGCCATTCCTTAAACTCTTTCAGCTTCTTACCTAAACCAGTTTCTGACTGTGCTGACACAGGGAAAATGTAGCATGGTCGCTTCATTTCTTCTTCCATTCGCTCCACTGGTCTATGTTCAAATATCATATGTACGTTAGTGCCATTTAAGCCAAATGAGCTAATGGCAGCGCGTAAAGGTTCTTCCTTGCGCACATCCAATGAAATCTCTTCCTTCGCAATGTACAATGGAGACTTTTCCAATTTTACATTTTCATTAATCTCATGAAATCCAGCTGTAGCTGGCATAACTCCCTTTTGAAAAGCCATAAGAATTTTAAGTAATCCTGACATACCTGATGCCATAACTGCATGACCAACGCTTGTCTTACTTGTTCCAACCGCTATTTTTTTAGCATCTCTCATGTGCTTTCCAAAGAAGTCTTTTAATGCATTTAATTCAATCGCATCTCCTAATTTAGTAGCTGTTCCATTTGCCTCTATGTAAGAAATCGTTCCTGGATTGATATCTGCATTCTCATAAGCCTTTTTCAGTAATTCTTTTTGAGAACCCATGCTTGGAATGCCGAAACCATTGGTTCTTCCTGACTGTGTAACTGCAGAACCTTTTATGACGGCATAAATCATATCTCCATCTTCTACTGCATCACGTAATCTCTTAAGTATAACAACACCAGCACCCTCTGATAATGTCATCCCGTCCGCATCTCGATCCAGTGACTTGCATTCTCCATTTTCAGAGATTAAGCCTGAATTTTTAGCCATATTGTAATAGTTTAACTGTGCATCTACATATACTCCACCAGCTAACGCAAGATCACATTCTCCCATTCGCAAACTTTGGCTGGCATAATGCAATGATAGTATACTTGAGGAACATGCTGTGTCAAAACAGACGCTTGGGCCCTTTAGATTGTACAAATAGGAAAAACGAGTCGGAATGGAAGATGTCTCATTTCCCAAAAATGCATCATAATTTCGATCCTTTAATGATATGTTTTCTTTATAATCGGAAGCTCTTCCGCCAACAAATACTGCTACTCGCTTTTCTGAAAGCGTTTCAGCAGGATATCCTGCATCCTCTAATGCGTGATACGCTGTTTCCATAAAGATTCTTTGTTGAGGATCCATTTTATCCGCTTCTTCATCATGAATTCCAAAAAACTGTGCGTCAAAACAATCACGATTTTTTAAAAATCCAGATAGGCTCTTTCCATCATTTTTTCTGTCCTCGTTATGATACTGGTCAAACGGTGTTTTTTCACCTAGCTTATCCCAAAACTCTTCGAGATTTCCAGCCTCTCCAAATCTTCCACTAATTCCAACTATGGCAATTTCCATATCATCCGATTCTTCTTTGTCAGCTTCCATATCCATTTCTTCATCCTGCTGGCCAATCCCCTGCTCTTTTAAGATGAAATCTGCCAGTGGACTAATACCATGATAATCAAATACAGACTCTACCCCTAGTGAGATCCCTAACCTTGTATCTAGTAACTCAACAAAATCAATAATTGTAATGGATGTTAAACCTAAATCATAAAAATCTTTATCTGTTTCAATGGCTTCTGGTAATTTTTCAACCAAATCCGCAATAATTGCTTTTGCTTCTCTTATAATTGAATCTCTATTCAATTTTCCTCCCATTTATTTTCCTCCAAACATCTATCCAGTACTATTCCTTTTCTCCAGCTGCCATAAATAACTGTCTTACTATGGAATGCTCTTTATTCCGTATAACATTTCTCCAAGAAATCATAATTTTCGCCATCTCTTCACTTGTCAAATATCCGTCTTTTAAAAGTTTAGATGCAATTCCAATTCCTTCAGACTTAAAAAATGCTTCATCCCCTAATAATTCACTATGTGCACAGATAGCATTAAATTGTATATTCTTATACCCGCTTTTTCTTAAGATCTGAGGAAGTTCACGCCCAACACGTGGATTACCTCCCTCATCTTCTCTCGCTTTGCAATATGCATCATACAGTACTCTTAATTCTTTTATTGGTGGAGATGTCATAATATGCATTTCAAAGTCGTTATCAATAAAAACAGCTTTTCCGCCTTTTTTCAACACTCTTTTTATCTCTAATCCTGCTTTTTCTGGCTCTGGTAAATGTTCAATTAATAGTCTTGAAATTGAGAAATCAAATTGTTCCCTTCCTAATTTTGAATCCAATACAGACGCTTCCTTGACTTCATATCTACCTGCAAATTCTTTCTTCAAATGATTATCAGAGTATTCTACCAAATATGGATCTAATTCAATCATTGTTAATGATAGATTTGGATATCTCTGCATTAATTTCTCGGACAAGAATCCAGGGCCTGAACCAAACTCTACCACTTTCATTCCATCACGCAAGCCATACTCTTCATAATACTTCACTTCATTGTCCCAGAACAATTCAACTTGTCCCTTCAGTCTCTCTACTTCTTTTTCTACATTAGCTGCTACTTCACTTATTTTATATGAATTCTTTTCACTCACTTCTTAGTCCTCTTTTTAATCATATTATCTAAATACGCACAAATTGTTTCTGCAGCATTTTTCCATTCAATATCAAGCATTATATCGTGTCCACTTTTCTCTAGCCATATTATATCTTTATGATAGAATTTACCTATTTTCTTAATCTGCCCATTTGTGAGCATAACATCTTTCTTAGCTCCCATTATGAGAATAGGCATGTTTTCTGGAAGAACGTTGCTACTTACAATCTTACTAACAGTCTGGCGGCTTGCCAAAGCTGATTCAGCAATCATCTTCTTAGAATACTTTTCAACCTCATCTTTGTCCATTTCTTCTGAGAAAAACAGACTTCCAATCATAGCATAATCTTTCTCTGGGTTGTAATTCATCAGTACTTGTGCCTTCTTCGAATTCTTCACTAGAAGTCTTAACAAACTGAGTAGCATTCCTTTTGGAGGAACTGAGGCTAACAACACCATGCCTGCAATCTTATCCTTATGTAGAAAAGCTGCTTTTTGTACAACTGCTCCTCCCATTGAGTGTCCGATTAGGATCGGTTTACATTCTAATGAATCAATCGTCTCAACTACATCCTGTACATAATCATCTATAGAAAAGTCATTTATCTGCTCTCGACCTTCACTTTCACCATGTCCTCTAAGACTTACCGCATAACACTTGTAACCGTTTTTTTCAAAATAAGGAAAAAAATTTTCTTTCCAACACCATGCTCCATGATATGCACCATGTACAAACAAAATAGTTTCCTTTTGTTCATGACCACTTAAATCATTTTCAATTATCTCAAGTTTCATTTTTTCTCCTTTCAGTATATTGCCATCATAGATTCTCTATCCATCTCGTTATATAGGAAGCTGTAGATTCCATCAGTTCAACTCCAATTTCATCCACATGACGGTTTCTCCAGTCTTCTAACCTCGTGCCTTTCACCCATTGGTTAAATGCTCCTAACGCAGGACCACAATGAATTTGAAAATTAACCTTATTCTTGTCGTCTCCTTTTAGCGCTAATGCAGTCGAATAAGAAAAATACAATTTAAACACACATGCCATTTGCTTTTTGGTTGAAAAAGACTCCATATCAATTCCTTTGCTTCTGTAATGTTCTTTTGCTTCTTGTAACACAGCATCTATTGTTTTCTTAAAATACTTTTCTTCTAACTGTGTACGCATATTAGCGGGAATTTCTTCTAAACTGTTATAGAAACTATATAATTCGTAAAGTTTCTTTGCTCTTGCAGGGAAAAATACTCCTTTCTTAAGTACCTGTATTTTCCCACCAAATTCGAACAAATCTCCACAAGGTGTATGTTCTGTGTCCTGTACATTCATACTTTGTAACATATTTTTTACCGTTTCACTTGTAGATGCCTCTACTGTACACTGATTAATGGAACCCGTCTGAATGTAATCTGCTCCTAACATAAAAGCAGTTGCTGCTGATTCTGGTGTTCCAATTCCACCTGCTGCACCAATAAAAACATATTGTGAATTTTCTTTCTGTTGCTCATCTCTTAATCTTATGAGAGTTGGCAAAAGAGATAATAGAGATGCTCCATCTGTATGTCCACCTGAATCTCCTTCTACTGTAATCGCATCTGCCATGCGGATATATGGTGCTAACGCCGCCTCTTCACCTGTTATTACACCCTCTACTCGTAGTTTCTCAACTTGTGCGGCTGGTGGTGCAGCTAAAAATAATTTAGCAATTTCTGGACGTGATACTTTTGCAATTAATTTGTTTTTCACACAGGGTTCTCCATATTCATTTTTATGAATTCCTTGTAAACGATAGCGAATTAGCTCTTGCGTAATCATTAAATATGCAGATGCCTCAACTATCTTTATTCCACTTCTAAGTACTATATCTACTAATACCTTTTCCTTATCGGAATTTCCCTCCTGATAAAGCATATTCACACCAAAAATCTTATCATTAGATACTTCTTCTTTTAACTGTGAAAGGTCTTTTTGCAGTTGTTCGTTTGATACTCCGCCTGTTCCATAAAATGCAAGGAAACCACTATTGGCCATCTTTTTGACTAAATCTACACCAGAGATTGCCTTGTACATGGACCCAACTGTATAAGCGTACTTAACACCGAAATAATTACGAAACTTCTCACTTCCCAATGTTTGTGCGGTAATCACTGAATTTGATTCTATTTCTTCACTTTCTTCTACTATTAAAGGTTCTGCCAATCTTTTAATCTGTCTTACCATTGATCTTGCTTCTGTTCCATATCCAACATTTACAATATCCTCTACACCTTTTCCCATCATATAACGTATAGAATCCGTCCATTGTACAGAATGATTAATTTGATCAAGTAACGTTTCTTTCATATTTTTATACTTGTAAGGTCTTGCTGTTAAGTTGGCTATGACAGGCACGGTTGGCTGCTTAAGCTCTATATTTTTTATGTACTCTTCAAATTCTACTCTTGCTTGATCCATATAACGTGAGTGAAAGCCTGCACTTACATTTAATATGACATATCTTGCACCAGCTTCTTCAAAATAATGCTGAATCTCATTTATTATATCTTTTGGTGCTGAGATTACTGTCTGTTGTGGAGTATTGTAATTAGCGACATCTACTTGTGTAAGATTATTCTTCTTTATTATTTCTTCTATATCTGAACAAGAGAGGCCAATAACTGCTGCCATTCCACTACTAGAGGATTTTCCCATTAATTCCCCTCTTTTTTTTACCAACTGAATACCTGTCTTCCAGTCAAAAACACCCGCTGCGTATAACGCATTATATTCTCCCAAACTATGGCCTGCGTAAAACTCTGGATTAACAGGATTCTTTTTCTGATATTCAAGATAAGTCAATGCATTTACAATAAAAACTGCTGGCTGTGTATACTGTGTAAGATTTAATAAATTGTTCGGATCTGTTAAGCACAACTCTTCTACTGAGTAACCTAAAATTTCATCTGCTTCTTTTATTAAAATAGGATATTGTTCGAATAAACCACTACCCATACCTTTTTTTTGCGATCCTTGACCTGAAAATATATATCCTGACATATTTTTCTCCCCTCTAAATTAGTACAATATGAATTTATTATAGAAAGAAGTCACATATAATGCAACTAAATTATACTAGTTTACTATAAGGTGGGGGAAATTTTCTACTAAAAAACCAAAAACAAAATGTACTGCATGGATGAAATTGTAGATAAAAAATTGCTTAGAAAAGCCATATAATCTTACATAAAGTTTTATAATTTGTACTTTGTTGATTTTTTCACGAACTGCTATTAGATATTTATTTAAGACAGTATGTAGATCTTGATTGGTTGGTTTTAAAAATTTTTTCATGAATCTTTTGAACATTATTGATATCAGAATTATTCATTTTTTGGTCAATTTTCAAAAAAACTCCAAAACTTTTTCATTAGAACTTTATCCTCATTATCTAACAAAAATTCTTACTGTCATTAATACAATGTACGAACAGGGATGCCCATATGTTCCTAGAATTCTTTACGTGACATCCCTGTACCACCTATTAACCATATCTATTTCTTTGACAGTAACACACAAGTCTCAAGGTGCTTCTCATTGGGTAGGGAATCCTCTGTATCTTCTTCATCATCGAAAAACAGCGTGTCTATAGCCTTTCCGTCTATATTCAATGGTATTTTGAACTGTACGGATTTGACCCAGCGACCGTCCTTCTGCTTCTCTATATATATCTCGATTTTTTCAAGCAGCAGATTCATCAATGTCTTCTTATCAACATCAGACATATCATCAATGTGGTCTAACATTTCATCAATGATTCTCTTGTATACTTCTGTTGACAGATTCTCGCCCTCTGCATTTTCAATCGCAAGGTCATTCTGATATAGCTGATTCTCCATTGTAGCTATCTGCTCATTCACTTCATTCACAGAACTTCTGTATGTCTTCATCAAATCATCATATAATTCATCATCAATATCCAGCTCTGCAATACGTCTCAACAACTTTGATTTCTTTGAACTCAGCTTTTCACGTTCTTTTGTAAGACGTTCCTTTTCTTTCAATAGCTCATTCAAAGAATCATCAGAACCCAGCTTCTTAAGAATCTGTTTTTTCATATCGTTTTCGCCACCGAAAACGTACTTGACCAACTGTATGACTTCATTATTGATTTCATCCTGCCTGATATGCTTCTTATAGTCGCACAGATGCCCTGAGACCATCTTTCTGTTCTTGCAGATGTAATACCACATATCTGTATAGAACTCCTCAGACCCCTTTTTCTTCTTTCGGTTCACAACACCATACATACTGGCACCGCACTTCGGACATTTGATAATTCCTGACAGAATATGTTCATACATCAGACTATGTGTCTTTTCACGTTTAAAAGCGTTCTTCATTCTTTTTGTCTGTACACGCATGAATGTTTCTTCATCAATAATGGCTTCATGCTGACCATCGTATAGCTTATAACTGTCTTTATCCTGTTTAACCACATGGAACTCATTACGTGTACCTTCGATTTTCTCGGTCTTACGTCTGCCATAAGCAATCTTGCCACAATACACAGGGTTATCAAGTACACCCTTGACAAATGCCGCACTAATCAATGATACAGACCCATTCTGACGAATATTCTTTGTATATCCGTTGTCGTTCAACCATTTTGCAACACTGCTGATTTCCATACCTTGTAAATACAGTTTGTAAATCAGTCGTACAAGCTCCGCTTCCTCTTCGTTAATAACGAGAACTTTGGACTTTTCACCCTCTTTGGCTACAAGTTTATATCCATAAGGTGCAAAACCGCCACTCCATTTGCCGTCACGTGCTTTTTGTCTTCTACCAGCCATCGTCTGTTCACTGATATTAGCCCTTTCAATCTCTGCCACTGATGCAAGCACACTGATTATGAGCTTACCAGCAGCACCAGCCGAATCAATACCATCCTCAACGCACAACAGATTCACTCCATAATCTTCCATGAACTGTAAGCTGTTCAATGTATCAGCAGCATTACGACCAAATCTCGATAGCTTGAAGACAAGCACATAATCAACATCGTCTTTACCAGACTTGATGTCACTCAGCATCTTCTTAAACTCAGGTCTTCCAGCAATATTCTTACCACTTTTACCTTCATCACTGTACTCACCGCAGACTTGCATTTTTCTATGCTTTGCTTCGCTTCGTAGTCGCTCTTTCTGAGCTTCAAGGCTATATCCGTCAATCTGTAATTCCGTTGAAACACGTGTGTAGATATAACATTTTTGTTTCTTCGCCATTTTCCTACCCACTTTTTCAAAATCTTTTTCTATGTCGTGCTTCTATTATATATCATTGATACACTTCTTTCAACATTTATCTACATGATTGAATGCGAAACCCTCTGTATTTTTGCATAAAAAAAGCATCCTCATGTGAGGATGCAACTTGTCGTATCAGTACGCCAAGACAGAACATATTTCAATACTCATCCTCTTGCAAGGATGCAACAGCAATAGGTCCTTCATAAATCAAGCTTTTTTACTAAAACTTCGTGAACAGCTCTATTTATTATTTCCTATCCTACGTGCATATTTTACCACCTACACGTGCATTTTTCAATTCTTTCTTATACTTATAATAAGTATTCTTATCAATTTCTAGCAGCTTAATCAAATCCTTATCACTCAAATCACCGCCAAACACTTTGCTATATTTCAAAATCTTCTTTTTACTTTCATCAGATTTCTTTGTAACCACAACAGTACCTTTCGCACGTCCCAGCTGTTTTCCATTCAACTTTGCTGTCTGTAAACCTTGCTTTGTGCGCTCTGATAAATCATCACGCTCTTTCTGTGCCTGTTCAAATGCAAGCTCTACCTGCTTTTCAGCCAGTTTCATCAGATACTGATTCACACCTGTCAAAATCAAATCTACATCCGTATTGGTCATCGGAACCAATGCGTCCCTTGTAGCTTTATACACATCTGTATTGATATATGGTTCATTGATAAATACAAGATTTACACCATCATCAAACAGTTTCTTGTATAACTCAAATCCTTCTGCTGCATTTCTACTCATACGAGATACAGAATCAAATACAATCGTATCACCACTCTGTACTTTGTTCAGCAACTTCTGAAACTCGTGTCTACCAGTCGTTTTTGTACCTGTAAAAACCTCTTTGTAAATTTTCGCAGATGCATCCACCGCCAAGATATTACGAATCTGTCTGTCAATGTTCTGTTTATCTGTCGATACTCTCACATATCCATAAATCACTGTGTATCACCTCTTTTTATATCCTAATATAAACATCCGTCTATATTCATATATATTATGCTATCAGATTTTATGTTTCATTTCAAGACAAAAAAGTATGATTTAGATGTATCGTATAAATTCATATAAAATAGGCTGTAAAAAAGACACCTGATTTCTCAGATGCCTTTTTTCTTATGTATTATGTTTCATTATCTCAAAAACATAATCATATTTGATACACCGGAACCGCCCCAAGACTTTACAGCATCGTTTGAAAAATCTAACATGCTATTTATAGCATGACCATAAAGACCAATTCCTACAAAAACCATTACAATAGAGAACACAATCAGTGCAATCGTAATGCCCAAAGCTACCCATGACAGAATAAATCCGATTTTTCTCATACCATTATCTTTATAGCCATGTGTAACAGCCATATGTGACATAACAATACCGAGAATAGAACAAAAAATGCTGACCCATCCAAAGATAAATAAAAATACAATCGCAGCAATACCACATCCTAATGTCACATACGTAAATGTCTGTCCACTTTCATCCTGTACTGGATGCTGCTGCACATTCATCTGAACAGATGTCTGTGGTGCAATTTCTTTATTCTTTGCTTCCGCTTCTGCTCTGAGCTTTGCTTTTTCTCTAAATCTTGCTCTTTCTTCATCAGTCATAACAAGTTTCTCCTTTCGTCAGATTTAATTATTTTATGTAAAAATAATTAGCATCACACTCACCCCTTTCTTTATTTTTCTCTATCATAACTATTACCACTCGGAATATAACTACCACCGTTCGGCAATGGTCTACTATGCGAATTATTAGCACTCTTGTTACCAAAAATTCTACCCGGCAACGTGCTTTCAGCACGAATCTTATCCAGTCGAATCTGTTCCAGTCGTCTTCGATTTTCTTCATTCATTTTTCTGACTGTCTCAGCATCTGGTTGTACTTCTTCCACAACCTGCTCCGCTGGTGCTGTCACCGTCTGCTCTGTAACAGGTTCTTCCTGTACAACATCTTTCTCAGGAACATTTTCTTCCTCTGGAATCTCCTGTTCCTTCTCTTTTACAGAATCCAATTCTTCAATAACAACTTCTTCATCTTCTGTTTCTTCTTCCGGCGGTTGCATCAAATATTCATCGTATTCATCCACCAATGTCTTATAATCAAGACCTTCACCAAATTTATAAATGTCACCATTTTCATTCGTATAAAACTCATATCCCTGCGATTTCAAATACTCCTTGAATCGCAACTGTTTCTTCCATTTTTTCTTTGGCTTCGCTTCTGGTTCTTCTTCATATTTCTGCTGAACAACAACACTTTGCACCTGCTGTGCAGCAGCTTTCAGCTTCGCTGATTCTTTCAAATCAAAATACTCTTGCACGCCGTCAACATCATAAAGATGTCCCATGTTATACGAACGTACCTTTGTATGTTTTGGTGCCTTTTCACCATCAGGCACATTCGATAAATCCTGCAAGTCATACACATAAAAATCCGTATGCTTTGCAGTTTTTCTTTTCGATTGTTTATGTTCTACACCGACACCATTACTCTGTAATTTTTCAAAAAATTCATCAGCAGATTCACATTCCTTCAATGATTTTTTAATGCGGTCACGCAAATCATCTTTCCAAGAATATTCACCTTTTTCTCTCAAAGACTTCTCAGATTGTGTCAGCTTTTCAGGATTCTTTACACCAGTGTCTCGCACAGTGTACTTCTCTGTAATTTTATCAGTCCACTTCTTAACCATTGGATGATAATACTGTTCTTTATCACACGCTCTGTAATCTTCCATCGACACATTGTTCACTGCAATATGATTATGAACATATCCTTCTTTTCCATCAATCTGCGTGAACACTGCCACCTGTCTTCCCGGATAATGTTGCTGTGCAAACTCCACTCCGAGCTGATTTGCCATCTGTAAATCGTTCGGGTCATCAGGATTAAATTCCTTTTTTGAAAACGACTGAATCACATGAATCATCTGATTCTTGTGACCGCTTTTCATCTTATCTCAATACTGTTGCATCTGCGTTACAACATCTACACCCGGTACCAAATTCACATAGCCAATCACTTCATTTCTTCGTTCCTTGCCGTTGTGACCTTTCGCATCTTTTCCAATCGCATACTTCAAGAGTGCCTTACCTGATTTTCTCAAAAAAACTTTTGAATAAGCCATTTGTATCGTCACTCCTTTCGTATTACATTCTCAATGTTTTCCACAACTCACGTCCCACTTTATCAGCCGTTTTTTCAAATCTTTCTGTAAGATTTTTCAACTCTGCCTTGCTGAGCTGTGGCACGTTTTTCTGCTGCGTCTGAATCATTACTTCCAGACTGCTGTATTTCTTTTTCAATTCTACTTTTACATCATCTGGTAAATCTTTTTCGGCTAATTGTTCCAGAACTTCTCTCTGCTTTGCTTCCATCCGCTTCACTTTCAGTTCCTGATTGTAATTACAACCAATCCTGTTCAGTTCCACTTTGATTGCATGAAGCTCTGTTCCAATTTCGCCCATCAGTTTCTCCACGTTCTTTCCCGTCTGTGTATCTACATACACCATATTGTTGAAATGTTTTTCCAGTGAATCATCTACTGCAAGTCTTACGACTTCGGCAAAACTACATCCGTATTCTTTTGCCATATCGCAGATGATTTTATGCACATTTTCACCAAATCTGACTGTACCGGGAATCAAACGTTCCGTAGCTTCTTCACCATCTTCAAGCTCTTTCAAATCATTCAAATACTCATCTTCATATTCAGCTTTTGCATTTGCCTGTTTCTCTCTTGCTTGTACGATGGTGTCATATATGCGGTTGTTTGGTTCCATCTTTCCACGTCTCCTTTCTGAATGAATCTCATTCCGTTGTATGGTGCCAGGTGTCAAGAAGGTACCTTTCAACCTCGCAAGCATAGGGTTCCGAGCCGCTTCGCTATTCTTCACCCTACCGCTCAGCCCTTACGGGCTTCACTTGCTTGCGGGACAAACACTCACTTCGCTACGCTCCGTTCGTGTTTTTCCTGCGACCTTTTCGCATGGGAACAACTCTGTTTTTCCCCCTGCACCCCTATTTTTCCACACCCAATTACTGACCATAATATCCATTATTGCTGTAAGTTGGTTGTGGTTCTACTGGTTCCTGAACCTGTTCACGAACCATGTTCTGCTGTTCGACTTCCCTCTCAGCTTTTTCTTTTTTACGCTGTGCTGCTCTCACTCTTGCACGCTCTCTTTTCTGTTCTGCTTTCGCTCTCATTTCTTCAAGCTCTGCATTACTTTCTTCTAATGCTTTGTCGAACAAATCCACATAATGTGCTGCAATAACTTTTACCTCATCGGCTTTCAATCCGATAAGTTTCTTGTTCAGTTCCACATCATTTTCAATGACTGAAACAAGAATTTTTCTGTTTGGTTCTGCTTCCAGCATCGCCAATTCCAGCTCAAGAGCTTCCTTCTGTTTTCTCTTTTCTTCAAGAGTTTTTCTTACATTTTTTAAATCTGACATATATGTACCTCAACTTTCTATATAAATTTTGTAACAAAAAAGCGGCAAACAGAATCAAGAAACAATAAGTTTCCATCATCTGTTCACCGCTGCGCCTCTCACGTATTTTTATTTCATAATACGCTTCTGCCAGAAGCTGTGCGTCCGTAAACAATTCGGTTTTCTACACCGTACTGCGTAGATATTTTTTCATATCGGACATTCTCTCGTGAACTTTTTATTTAATTGTTCAATGTAAATATAACAGATTTATTTATCAGATACAACCGTATAATTTCTACCCAGTGCACCCATAAATAATTCCTTTGCAGAACTTCCAGTAAAGTTTTCAATTTCATCCTGCACCTGTTTTGTCATCAAATCAAGATAACGATAAACACCACCTTTTTCATCTGCAACAGCAAGTACAGAACCAAACATATCAGGATGGTCTTTCAAATACATTACATAACCTTTCAGCTTTGCAACACTATCTCCTAACCAATCACCATGAGGGTCTACAATCGAACGAATAATTTTTCCATCTCCAGTCTTCTGAAAGAAAATAAAATCAGGATACATATTTTCCCATACATCATTTAACTTGTAAGGAATTGCAAGAGATGCATTAAGATTTCTTGACTGATTCCTATACCATGCTACATTTAATGTACGTGATAATTCTGTCTGCACCACCTTTTCTTCAAGGTCATTCAACTTCAAATATGCCCAACCTTCATCGTCACTAATAATATGTTTTGGATATGCCTCATAATCTTTGTTCTGGCGTGTAATGCTTGCCTGAACATTCAAATTACGTTCAATATACGGTTTTGTATTGCCCTCAATTCTATCCCATTTTGCTTTATTTTCTTCTGATACAGCATATCTCTGCGGAGCATAAATACTCAACAATTCATCTGTCTTTTTCTCTGCCCATTCTTCCATTGCCTGAATAATTTCCATACAATATCCGACAGCAGCAATACGACTAATCGCATTTGCATCAGAATCAAATTCTTCATTTTTACGCTTGTTGATACAATACTTAATCAAATCAGATGCACCAGAAAACACACTTACTGCATGTTTATAATATGTTACCAATCTATCAGCATCATTCTCAACCAATTCTTCCCTATCCTCAAACGCTTCTCCGGTAAGTGGGTCAACTCTTTTCACACTTACAGTTGTACTTTTAATTTCACCCAATGAACGCTTAAATTCTGCTGGATGTTTATGAATTTCACCTTCGATATTATTATAAAATTCTTCCTGAATTTTTGAATCCAAATCAGAATCCACATCAATATCAGACATAACCACGTCAATACAGTCCCACAAATCTAAGAAATGATTTGTTTTATCATGACGCACCTGTCTGGTAATAATTTCTTCAAAACTTGCTTTAATCGCATCGCTGTCAACCTTCGGAATTCTTTCAAGTGCTTCCGTCAATTCTTCCTCCGTTTCAGAAATATCATCAATGTTAACCGCAAATTCATCGTCTGTATTAACAGCAAATTCTGTTCCTGATAATGCATCTTCTGTCGATTCTCTATATGTATAACCGCCTGATTCACATACTCTATCTGCACTAGCAGCAGTTACATTTTCATGCTTGACATCATCAGGTTGCTTCACTTCATTTTCGCTCTGCTTTTGAGCTAATTTCTTTTCAATTTTCTTCTTAGTTTCTCCAAAAAATCCTACATCGGCTGGATTCTTAATAATCTTATTTGCATCAACCGCTACATTGTCTTCTTTCAAGCGTTCAACAACACTCTCAACAGTCACAGCATCATATTCTGGAAGATAACATGCCACTGTGTTCAATTCTTCTACGTTTGTAACACGTCTTGCTAATGGTGTACGAACCATACGACCAATCAACTGAGCAATGTATGTTGGGTCAGTTCGCTTTCTTCTGGAATAAATAACCTCTGCACGAGGACAATCCCAACCAGTAGATACCGCATCTTTTGCAAAAAGCACTCTAATTTCTGTACGTTCAGCAACTTCCTCTGGTTTTACATACGGAATCTTCCCAGCCGGAGTAACAATATCATCATGTTCACCAAATACATTGGCAAAGCAATCTGAAATATCCAGCCAAGGTAATGTTTTATGAATCTGAGAACAAAGAGACGTTAATGTATCAACGCTCACCTTATCTTCAACCTGCACCACCATCAGAGGAATTACAGTATGGATTTTGTTTTCTTCACAATAATCCTTCCATAATTTTGACGCAGAAGCCAGTTTCACACATGCCTGCGTTAAATCCTGGTGTTTTGTATCAGCTGATTTCTTTGGTGTACGAAGCTCAATCATATCTTTAATAAGACCAGAATCTTTTACAGCAGATACAGGTACATCAACAGATGCCTTCATATCCCGGTTCTTACGACCAGCCATTGCATTATTAAATCGTTCAGGTGTAGCAGAGATTCCTACTACGCAAGGCATTGGCTTATTAATTCCATCCTGTCCGTCAATAATAATGCTATAAATAGTTTTATTGGCATTATCACTTGTACCTTTGTCATTTCCTGTACCAAGACCTCTGTGAGCTTCATCAATAAACAGGAACAAATGAATGTCATCATCTTCAATAGTCGCATTCAGTACATCATAAAATGAACGTCCACCTTCAGCTTCATTTGTCAGCTTCTTTCCCTTACCAAGTAACTGCCTATTCAAAAAATAAATATGCCCCGGTGACAGTTTTGCATGATTTTTTGCAAAATCTGCACTGATTGCTTCCATCGACACAGCTCCATTCAATAAATCTGTCGCTGCATCAAATCTTTTCATTGTCTGTTCATTCAAGCTAGGACTATCTGACAACCACAAAATTGCTGCTCTATCATCACCAGCATATGTATCATTACCATAAAACAAGCCTTCTGCAACAGCAGCTGAGATAACAGTCTTACCTGCACCAGTTGGTGCAGTCAACGATACGGCAGATAAAGAACCATCTGCGTCGTAACTACGACGCATAGATTCCATCTTTTTTAAAAGTTCAGTTACCGCATCTTTCTGAAAATCAAGTAAACCATACTTCATTAATCCAGTCCTCCTTCGCCACAAATTTCAAATGTTCTGAGGAAAGTTTCGTACAATCTATGTACTTCAATTCCCGAAAGACGCTTGCACATATTAGAGTAACGTCTCTGGTCATCAGTTACTACAAACACAGTCTTAATAGTCGGTGTATTCTTTACCTTTTCACAGAATTTAGAAGCTTGTCCGTAATCAAAAAGCACACCATAATAATCTGTTGTTAAGTAACTCTTACCAATCTTACGAATAATCGGACCCTGACAGCCAGCCTGCATCCACAAAATCGGTGCAATAGCATTGAATGCATTATCCAAACGAATAGGCCATGCTGACTCGTATGTCAACTCGCAGAATACGGCATTCGCTTTGAATCCATCAGCTTTAGGCAATGAATAACCTAAATCAATATCCTTTGACGGCTTACCATAGTCACCTTCTAACGGTTTGCCATTTACATCATGACCTTCGATACTGCACACAGTTCGAGGCCATGTAACATAATTGACAATTCCATATTTTTCCCAGTCAGGGTCAGAAGGACGAAGTCCATCGGCAACAAATTTCTTTTCCTCAGCTTCTGAAACCTCATTATTTGTAACACAAATACAACGTCGATGACCGCCATCCTCTGCATTGAGCAAATTCACAGCATGAAGAGTTGTTCCTGAACCAGCAAAGAAATCTACAATCAAGGCATTTTGTTTATCTCGTACGAATAATTTTATACAGTCCTGCACAGCATATACTGATTTAGGGAACGAAAAACGACTTCCTAAAATATTATTTAAAATAACTGTTCCATTTCTATATGCATCATGAGATTGATAATCCCATTGCGTAGTTGGTGGCATTGCTCGTATGTCTTCATAAACAGCAATTACCGCACCGTTTTTTCCATAACCTTTTACAGTTGCCTTTCCAGAATCAATGTCTTCTATTTTCCCAGAAGTCAAATAGGAAATCGAATACTTTTGAGGTTCATTAGGTAAATATTTACCAACACTAATATATCCTTTTGATGCTCTTTCCATAACAACATCACCTAACAATCCCCAATTCATTTCTAATCCATCTTTTCTAATTGGAAAAACTGTAGTACATCCCTCTTTATGTGGAACAGACTCTATATCTTCATCAGGTGTCAACGGTTTTCCAACAGCAACTATCCTTTTGGTTTTATCATTTACATAAATAGGATAAAATTGAGCTGTCCCACCTTTACTACTACCCCTTTTAGATGACACATCTGTTCTTCTCAATGTATCCCAATGAATCTTTTCCATTTTTCCACGAGATTCTGATTGCAATTTTGCAGGAAATGCATTTCCTAACATCACAAAAAAGATAAATTCATTTGTTCTTGCAAACTCTCCTTGTCGAATAGCACCTGCATGATTGATAACACTTGATACCATTTGAATTTTGGCATCAGGAAACATCTGTTCAAGTAACAATGCAAGTCTTGCATACTCTACTTCATCAATTGTTACAATTAATACAGATTCTTCTGGATTAAGAAGTTGTTTTGCCAATTTCAAACGTCTTTTTACAAACGCTAACCATTTACTATGTTTATACTGGTCATTCCCATCAACATAATTGCAATTATATTTCCAATCTTTTGTATCTTTTTTATTATAAGGTGGGTCAATATAAATACAGTCAACCTTTCCTGCATATGCATATGTCAGTGCTTCCAAGGCATGATAATTCTCAGAATTAATCACCATATGATATGGGTCTTCTGGATTTCCACGTTCTACACGGTCAATCTCTTTTAATCCAGGATAGATAACATCTCTGTAACTCACAAGGACACAGATGTCTTCTAATGGAACATCTTTCGCTTCTCCATCATGTTCAAGATATGCAACACCATTATCAATATACTTCACACACCAAGGAACAGAATTTTCTTCCGTTTCCTTCTTCCCACGAGGTGCAAGAATATTCACTGTATCACCTACAGCAGGTTGTTTTTTATAAAGCCTAACTGCTTCTGGTAAATTATGTTCAAAAACCAAACCATACGAATGGTCTTTTACATATTTCTGAATCTGACGTGCAAGCTCTGGATTTAACTTTGCAACCTCAGAAATCGTTTCATTAATATTTGCCATAATACGCATCCTTTCTTATATACTCAATATCTATATGATATATATTTTGTATTTATTTTGATGGATATATGGATAACTCTTCAAGTTACCCACATACCCACAAAATCGGCTACTACTGCGGATTCCACTCCACCTTATCTATTCATACATTACCAATTATGGGTATTCATGTATTCATCAGCAGCTAATCTGAAAAATGCAGACAAGCTCAAGCCATGCGCCTTTGCTTTTGTTGTCAGACGTTCTTTTTCATCCTTGGTCATTGATACAAGTGCTGTTGCTCTTGTATCTCCACCAGAAGATTTCTTCGGTGTCTTCACCGCCGCTGTCACAGCTGCATCATGTTCTTTTTCTGTATCACTTTCAAAACTGTCTAAAAGACTTGTCATATTCTTTTTTCTAGGCATATTCAATCATCTCCTTACTCTGTATTTCTACACAAAAATAAATATTATATATCTACATTATAGATACAAAATATCTATTTTGCAATCAGTTTCTTGCTTTTTGGCTGTCTCTTTTCGACTGGCAGACCTGCCAATACACTGATTTTATCGCACATCTGATTTACAGCCTGTGCAGCATTGGAATACTTGTTGATTTCATTGACAGAACAGCGACAGTTCTCAGCCTGTACAATGGCTTCTGACTGTGGAATGGTCAATACAACATCAAGATTCTCTTTCTGTCTGTATTTCTGCAACCATTCCATGAACGATACAGATGCAGTAAATCTGTTGACACCATTGACCGCAACGATTACAGGGCAATCCATGTTCTCTTTTACAAGTGATACAGTACGTGTAAAACTTTCAATATTGCCACCTGTTGGTCTTGTAGGGATTACTACAATGTCAGCTCCTTGAATGGTCTGAATTGTCTTATCATCCATAATACGTCCCGGTGTATCTACAACTGCCACTGTTGGATTGTCTACTTTCTTATCATTGTTCCTGTTCTTGTACTGTCCATCAAAGCTGTGCAGAGATACAGGAACATTCTGTCTTGTATAGTAAAAATACAGCTCATCAGAAAGTCTGGTCTTTCCAACGCCACCTTTTTCAGAAACAAAGACAACTGTTTTCATGCTAAATCACTACTTATCTTATATATGTTGTATCTATTTTATAGATATTTTGTATCTACTGAGTATCTATAAATATTATAATAGATACAGATTCGCATTGCAATAGCTTACACAAATTTCCTACCCAAATATACATGATGGCAAATTTATCATGTGTCGTAGGTCGTGATTCTAAAACGATGGGAATTTTTTGTGCCATATTTTGGTCAAAATAGGACCAATTTATGGCACAAAAAATTCCCATGGAAAAATCCATGGGTTTTGAAAGGGAATATAAGAATATATATCAAGTAGATATTTTGTAGTTATCAAATATCTACATGGTAAATATAGAATATATAAAAACTGCATTTTCAGCAGATTGTTCAAAAATTTTTGATGGGAAAAATATGGGCAAAATAGGACCAATTTATGTGCCATATTTTGGGCAAATTTTGCCCATAAAAACCATCATGGTAAAACTAACAAAAAATTTTAAAAAAAATTGAAAGGCAGGGTATCCAAATCAAAATCACACTTTTGTATGATTCATTTTTCCTACCCTATTTTCGGATTTTAGCACATAAACGTGCGTTTTTCAATAGCAATTTTGCAATCATCTCATATTGAAATTTATAAATTCAACGCTGATTCTGTAATACATCATCTATACATCAAAATTTCATGCATGGTGAAGATTTTAGCATAAAATCGAGTAATTTTTACAGATTAGGGATTTTATATGCGTGGTGACGTCATACGGCGTGTTAAACGATATGTTTTGAATTGTCCTGCTGATTGCATACAGAAAAGAATGAGTAATAGATGTTATCAACCTTTGAAAATACAGAAGCTGAAAAATGTAGCACGTTTTCAAAAAAACATTTATATAACATTTTTAATTTAGTCTACACTAAATACAAATCCCTTTATTTTCAACACATTTATCCAATTTACACATAATATCATAGTGATACAAAGTAAAATACACCCATAGATAACATCACAATGATACAAAGTAAAACCCTTATAAATCAATGTTTTTAGGTTTTTTTATTTTTTACGTATATATATCCTAAAAAAATGTGCTACATCTGCTACAAATAGATAAACCTGTTGTCTCCCAACGGATTTAGCGTAGCATCAAACGTGCTACGTTTCTGCTACATTTCTCAAAAAATCCCCAAAAATCGAGTAGGAGGCTAATCATTAGTTAATTAGCCGACCTCTCACACCACCGTGCGTACCGTTCGGTACACGGCGGTTCCTTAGTTTTCATAGACTACTAGATAATGGGGGTGTCGCTTTAACGATTGAAAAATCGTGAAGCGGCACTTTCATTTTGGCTATTTTAGAAGCAAAAGTCCTTATTAATTCCACGAACTCTAAAAAGCGGCGCACTTTAATAAGCCATTTTGCATGGCTAATTCATTCATTTTAAAGGAGCAAAAATTAAGCACTTTTCAGTGGAAATAAATGTGTTGCCGTCCTGCCTTTTTGAATCTTATTATGAAGTTTATTTATATTTCTTGCCATAGCCAGAAGCACACTTTCAGCAAGAACATTTGTTGTTCCTTTGCTCAGGTATCTTCTGAACTTCATATCCTGTTTTATATCACCAAAGGAGCCCTCTGCCTGAATGCTTCGGTTTGTTCTGAAAAGGATTCCATCATCTGACAGGATTCGTTCCAAATCTTCCTGTCTGTATTTCAGAAATGTTTTCGCTACCTGAAGTCTTTTGGTTCTTTCCTCCAATGGTATCTTACAGTTATTGCCTTTCATACAGTCCTTTTTGTATGGGCATCCACTGCAGTCCTCACATTTATAAA
>ERZ808278.81-NODE-81-length-82634-cov-4.598760_pt1 | contig 82634 bp, 67 predicted proteins | sample MGYA00521239_ERZ808278 | MGnify/ENA primary metagenome ERZ808278 (study PRJEB31516, sample SAMN03275600) | gut metagenome | biome: mammalia-associated habitat; material: feces | host: Papio cynocephalus | place: Kenya | collected 2012-07-17 ...
GTCGCTAATTTCCACTTTATAATATCGCCCATCCTTTATCGGTGAAAACTGATAGACAGAACCATTTTTCTGGAATACCACTCCCTCTACGGTGTCAGGAAAACTAGAATTATTGACACGGTTAAGTACCACATTGGCTACTAACATTTTACCTGTAATATCTTCTCCTGTAGCTTCTGCTTCTACGATACGCATCAAGATATTCTTTTCTGTTGCAGACAATTCTATCTTTGCATTATCTCCATTTTTAAATGCCTGAACGGACTCTTTGGAGTCCTTATTTTTCTTAGTATTACGTTTTTCTTTATGAACCAATGTTACAGTGCGGTCATTGGCGATAGAATCCATAATGTTAACATTTACTTGGTTACTGGTATTGAGTCCACATTCTACTGTTTTTGCATAATTCTCTTCGAATGCTTTGGAACTTAATGCGGATGTCTCCGTATCTGTCATTTCTATATCATCAGATTCCTTTACTGCCTTCCCCATACACAAAACATCATTCTGACCTAAAAAATCATATGCCTCAGTGGAATATGCAATCTCTGCAGCATATACCCCCTCTGAAAAATAAGATTCAGAACTCATTACAATGATGATTGCGATCAATGCATATGCTGTAATTAACATACTCCACTTACATCCGCTAAAAAGCAGATTATTTGTATATGCTTTTACCTGCATAAGCAGCTTTCTATTTTTCATTGATAACTCCTCATTTCTTTTAAAATTGGAATATTTTGTTTGCTCTTACGTGACTTGTTAAGCATTTTAAAGCAAAATTCCTTTTTCTGTCAATATAGTTTAAATTAATTTAGTTAATACTACTTTTGCATTTACTTTTTTTGTATCTCTATACGGAATATTAAACAAATTTTAAATTTATAATGAAACAATTCTTAGTAATTGCTCCCATTAAAATATTACCAATTTGTTAAATATTTATTACATATTTTATGCGGTTTTCCGTAGATTATTCAAAGAAATCATTTTTCGCCTTGAAAGTTCTTGGAAATCGCACGAAATATTTTTGTAATATTTTATGCAACACTATCCTGATAATCTGTGCTATAATATAAGAACATCTTGCAATAGGAGGTGCATTTATGCCGCTAAAGGCTGGAGTATATATTAATAAGAAGAAAAACGGAATCATTTCCTATCGTTCTTCTATTACCTTTCAAAACAAACATATCAGTCTCGGTAGTTTTGACACGGAAGATGCTGCTCATCTTGCTTATATAGAAGCAAAAGAACTGCTTTATTCTGAGTCTATTTCAATAGAAGATTATCAGCCTCACACTCTTAACTTTTCAAAATGCATTATGCTGTTTAACTTCAAAACTACAGGATTCTATTTTAAAACCCCGATTTTGTTGAAAGATAATTATTTCCTATATTATTTAACTTCTGAACTAATTTTAAAATTTGATGTCGATGACTTATTCTATTACTCCAAACATACTATTTCCAAAAGAGGCAGACACTTATTCGTATCTGACTACGGTATGCAGGTTAATATTTTATCTCGCTATGGAATTAAGAATTTTGCAGTGTTAGACAGAGATTATCGTTTTATTAATGGAGATACTACAGATTTTCGATATAAGAATATCGAGATTATTAATAAATATTATGGAGTTCAGAAAATAATCCAGAATGGCCGTTTTGTTTACGATTCTATTATTCATATTAATGGTAACTTTAAGATAGGTACTTATAAAACGGAAACTGAGGCTGCTATTGCTTATAACAAGGCTGTGGATATTCTAAAGAAAAAAGGGGTTCAGAAAAATTTTCTTACAAATTTTATTTTAGAAGTGGATGAGATCGCTTATGCCTCCTTATATAATAAGTTAAGAATTTCAAAAAAAATAAGAGAATTTTAGTTAGACTATCTTTTTTATAAAAAGTGTGGTATACTTAATTTATTATATTTCTTCTTCCGTTTATATAAAAGAAAGACATTCCGCTACAATGTCTTTCTTTTTTTGCTTTTATGCCAGAAGGTCAGCTTTGTGTCTACAGAGCGAGGATCCAGATGGATAGCCGAAACCCCTAACAGCACAACCGAAATCGCTAGTTGAAAGAAAATGCTCAGTTCTACCCAATTATTTTTCATATTGGTAGGAATCCAATTGGAAATTGTTCCCGGCCTCGTACTAGAAAACATATACACATAAGTAGCGAGAGGATTGAATAAGAATGAATAGTATACGACATTGAACTCATTGGCACTATGAACTTTCATATCTTCCAATACATAACCATTTAAGTTATAAATCACGATTGTTCCTATTGTAATCAGTAATATTACTCCATATGTCCACAATGTTGCGGCAATTGTACTCTTTTTTATAGTAGAAAAAAATACACCGATGCTTGCAATATACAATGATGTTACTAATAGCAGAATTAGAAGCTGCCACTGAATTTTCATTTCAATACTATGTGTTACCGCCACCATAGCAGTTAATGGGAAATCGGATACGATAAGAATAAATATAATAGTAACCGCATAGGACATCTTACCACATATGATATGGAATGGACTCAATTTCGAAACTAATAACAGATCTAAGGTTCGTTTTTCCCGTTCTCCCGCAACCGTTCCAACTGTTAATGCTGGGACAATAAAGAAAATGCTTCCAAATTCAATTCCACTAATAATTAAATAAAGGCGTTCGCAATTTTCATAATTAAACACTAACTGACCTGTTACATTATGCATACTAACATACATAAATAAAATAATGATTAGTCCTAAACATAAGTTATATGTAAAAATTATCATTGCAAACTTCATACTTCTAACGTTTAATCTTAAATCTTTCAAGTAAACTGGATTGATTTTCATATGGTCCCTTCTTTCTCTCCGTCTCCTCGGTTATTTCATAAAACATATTCTCAAGGCTTCCTTTCACCCGGTTGAATGTAATAACTTGAACCCCTCCTGATACTAAAGAATGCAGAAGCGCAGCTTCCTGTTCTTCTGTTCCTTTAAAACCAATGTGAAATGTATTATCTGCAATAGAAACTCTAGTGACATTCTGGCTGTTCCTTAATATTGGTACTGCCAATGAGGCATCTCCCAATACTGTCATAACAATTGGACTGGACTCCTTAATTTTTTCAAGGACATCTTTAATTGTCCCCTCAATTTCCACCGAGCCATTTTTCATAATCCCAACTTGGGTACAGGTGTATTCTAGCTCTGTAAGAACATTGGATGATAGTAAAATGGTTTTTGATTCCTGCTTTAAATGATGAAGAATTTCGATTATTTCCGCCTTGCCTACTGGATCTAAATCAGACAAGGGTTCATCTAATATTAGAAGAACTGGATTGTGAACCAGACATCGCGCAATTCCAAGCTGCTGTTTCATTGCTTGTGACAATGTACTTACATAACAGTCTGCTTTGTCTGTGAGATTTACTAAATCTAATAGTTCCATTAAGTACTTTTTTGCTGGATTAAGTACTCCATACAGTGCATGAAAAAACTCCAAATATTCTAATACTTTCACTTTTTCATAAATACCAAAAGTATCTGGAAGATAACCAACTGAGTCCCTTATAGTTCTAATATCATGCAAAATGTCATTGCCAAAAAGCCATATCCTTCCTGAATCTGGCTTTTGTAATCCCATGCAGATTTGCATGAATGTGGTCTTTCCTGCACCATTTTGTCCAATTAATCCATATATTTCGCCAGAGGCTACATGCATATTCAAATTATTAAGCGCCCTATTTTCTCCGAATGTTTTCTGCAATTTGGCAACTTCTAACAACTATTTCACCTCCACCACTGCTGAAATAACAGGCAGTCTATTTTTCTCAGGATACTCTTCCTTAACTGATAACCCATAGCGGAGTCGAAATTTATTATCACCTGATATATAGTGTTTCTTTCTCAGTTTATCCACGACTCCGTTATTTCCATTTGAATATATATATTCGTACTCCTCCGTCTTATAATTGAAAATACTGATGGAACCTGAGTAATTATTTTGCTGATTTAATTTTTCATTTACTAGAATCGCATCTACTTTCATTTCTGAAGGCAGATAATAATCCATTATTACATAATAACCTTCCATTTTCCTAGTAGTAGAATTAATTGTTCCACCATGTAATTCCTCGTATGGATATATGTCTGTGATTAATTGTTTCCCCTCAAATACTTTCTTTACGCCTCGAATTCGGTATACAACCATCTTAATATCTTTACAAGAGTGTTCAGAATTCGTTTCCTTTGCTTTTAAATCTGAATGTATAAATCCTATAATATAACTTTCATTCTTATAAGAAGCACATTTTTCCCTTAAACAATACTGCATTGCAGCTGATTTCTGATATTCATATAATCTGCTTTGATCCTGGTTCGACTCTGGTCCTGAAAGTCTAAAATAAGGCGTTTTAATCGTTCCTTCTATTTTTCCATCTCCAAAATTTTTATATTGTTCTGGAATTTTGAAATATGTTCCATTTTTGAAGTCTCCCATAGGAATCATCTGATAGTTGCTCAGTAAAACTGCTTCTTCTAAATCAAAACCAAGCGCATTTTGTACCAAACCACTGACTTTTTCACCATCATATACAATATTGGAACAAATCTTTCGTTCACTTTTTGTTTGTGTTGTACTTTTAAATACATATGGCTTCATATATAAAGGATTCTTTATTTCAACCGAGGCTTTATCTTTTTCCTTAGAGATTATCACATCATATGCCTTTTGACCTAGTATTTTGGAAGAGGAAGCACTTGTATTGGTACTTGTATTAACTAATGAAAGATTAGGTTTATTTTTTATACTAAATTTAGCACTTTTTTTGCATGGAAATACAATACTAAAAAATATTTCCTGATCCACTGTATCTGAAAAATCATCATATTGATAGATTGCGACGTTATGCATAAGGAAGCTGTCAAGTGTAGTGTTAAGTCCTGCTAAGATGTAGATTCCAATGAATACTACTGATGCTATAAGAACTCCAACATAGTAATGCAAATTCTTTTTCAACCGTTTTAATATAAGGTATAATATAGGTCCAACCAAACAGGCATACGCAATAAGTACCATTGTATACCGTACTGGTTTAGGAAGAAATTTTTTCTCTATCGTTTCCAAACTAGTGATTAACGTATTCTCTCCTGTATCACTTGTGTATGAATTATTGTCAATATGATCTACTTTACAATCACTAAAGTGAGCCTTCAGATCATATAACAAATCTACTAATTTTTCATTATTTTTAGATAAGGCAACTTCCATGCTCTTATGATAAACCCATTCAATTATAACACCTTTTTTATTACGGAACACATTGTACATAGCTAGACCCTGCTTGTCTTTTATAGCCTTTGCATCTTTTCTCTTAACCCCCATATAATGAAGAAGAGCATCCGAACTTTTTTCTAATAATATGGTTCCTCCATTTCGATTCCATTCTTTCACTAGTTTTAAAGCAGAAATAGAGTCTTCCCTTAAGAAGTTATTCGTAATGAGAATGCCTTCTAGTGAATCGAAACCCTCTAAACGCTCCGGAATTTCATCATATTCCATGGTAAAAGAATGAAAAATCTTAGTATCTAAATTATGTAAATAATTTTCGTTTTTTCCGATAATTCCAATATAATACGTAGTGCTATCTGTCTCTATTTTTACTTTTTTCTTTTCTTTCAGCAACACGTTACCGTCTTGGTCAATAACTTGAAGCACAATACTTTTTACACCTTGGTATATAGGAACTGTAAGATTAACCATTTCCTGCTTTTTCACTTTAAGACTTATATCTGTTTGATACATACTGTTCATCTGTGGTTCGTCAGTCTGTGGTATTGCTTGAATGTACCCAGTAAAATCCTGCTTTTTAGAGGTAATGAGAATATTAAGATTGGCGTTTCGGTTTAATCGAACATACTGATTAAAATTAACAGATACTTTCATCGAAATAGAACTGTTTTCCTTGGCTTCCGCAAATAAAGCTCTCGATATACCAAATAGGATAAAAAAGAATACGATCATTATTTTGTAAAAACTGCTTCTCCATTTTCTATCTTTCATGTAAATCCTCCTCATCGTTGTAGAGCTTCAGTTTCACTTCAAACACTGTTCCTTCAAAATCACTACGAGCCTCTATACTTCCACCTTGTTTTTCCATTATACTTTTGGCAATTGCTAAACCTAGTCCACTTCCACCTGTCTGTTCGGACCTGGAATTATCAACACGATAAAATCTCTCGAAAATATGGTTTAACTTTTCCTTTGGAATAACGGCACCATAATTAAGAACTGACACAGATACAAAATCTCCATCCTGCTTTAATGTTATGTTAATGTATTTGCCATCTCGCCCATACTTTATTGCATTACTTACCAGATTGGCTATAGCACGTGCTAAGGTGTTTCCATCAGCTAGAATATAGGCTTCATCCATTTCACATTTAAAGTCATAGGTAAGCCCTGCTTCTTTAAAACTAGGATAAAACTCATCTACCATCTGCTCCATAAATTTTACCAAATCAATTTTTTCACATTGCATCTTTACTTCGTCGGTACTGTATTTGGTATAGCTGAACAAATCTTCTGTCAGCTGTTCAAGCCGTTTTGACTTGTCGTATGCAATCTGAATATAACGCTCTTTTACTTCTGCATCTAAATCTTTTCGATTCACAAGTAAGTATAAATATCCAATAATAGAAGTTAATGGTGTCCTAATATCATGTGCTACACTGGTAATTAGCTCATTTTTAACATCTTCATTCTGCCTCTCTTCACACAAAAATGTATATATACTGTTAGACATCTCATTCATTTTTTCTGCAACCAGACCTAGTTCACTACCTGTTTCTACTGGTATCTTGTGTTCAAAATTACCGATAGATATCTCCTGAATTCCAGATGTAATTTCATTTATGTAGCGAGAGAATTTTCTTGTTAGTAACATAAAATAAAAAATACACAAGATCACACCTATTATTATGATAAGGAACACAATTCCTATTATGTAATTTCTTATATACCCATCAAAATACGGTGTATTATCTCCTCTCATAGACAGCTTTCCATATTCAAAACTGTTAAAAAAACTTGGAGGCTCATCTTTAGGTGGTTTAACACTGCTATTTTTCATATTCTGAGATGATAATCGAAACAATAGATAAAAAACTCCTATGATGGAACCTTCGGTCAATGCTGCAAATAGCAGACTTAATAATAAAACGATTAATAGCACACCTCGAAAACTTCTCCTTCTATCGTTCAATTTTATATCCCACTCCCCAAACAGTTTTTATGATCTGTGCATTTCTAGAATCTAGTTCTGTCTTTTCTCGTATTCGTCTTATATGTACCATTACTGTATTGTTTGCTTCATACATTTTTTCATTCCAGACTCTTTCGAATATCTCATCTGTACTAAACACTCTTCCTAAATTAGATGCTAGTAAATAGAGAATATCAAATTCGATGGGTGTTAATTTAACTTCTTTGCCAAATGCAACTACCCTGTGGGTTTCTTTTTGTATCATAAGGTTTTCTAATTGAATTTCTTTACTGCTGCTCTTTTCCATTGTATTAGGATTTAGCTGTGTATACCTTCTTAACTGAGATTTTACTCTTGCCATTAACTCCAGCGGGTTAAATGGTTTGCTGACATAATCATCTGCTCCACTTCCTAGTCCGACGATTTTATCCAAATCTGATGACTTCGCACTTAAGAAAATAATGGGTACAGTGGAACTCTTTCGAATCTCCTTACACATCTCAATTCCATCCATTCCTGGCATCATAATATCCAGAATAACAAGTTTCACTTCTTTTTTTTCTAGTATTCTTAACCCTTCTGCTGCAGAGTATGCCTTCTCAACTTGAAATCCATCACTAACTAGATGAATCTCTACTAAATCTGCAATTTCTTTTTCGTCATCTACTACTAATATTGTTTCTGAACCCATATGTATCTCCTTCCTATCTTCATTTATCTTAACATGGTTTCACTTCCTATGTCCTTACAAAAAACTTAAAAGTGTGACTTTCTCACATCTTTCCAGTAATGCAAAAAGTGCCCTCCATCAAAGATGAATAGGCACTAATGAATTGAAATATTGGCTGCTAATCCTATAAAATATAAACTTACTGAAATCAATAACACAATACCGTTAATGACGATTCCAATGATTGGGAACCTATACAAAATGTCTTCCTTTTTCATTGCTTTCACTGATAACCAGATTCCTGCAATAGAACCAAAAAAGATACCCAATCCTAATACCCCAATGAACAAGCCGCCTTGTTTCCTACTCGTTACCAAAAACAGAACAAGAAAGCTGATTAACAGTACGGAACCCACTATTACGGATAGAATCCCTTCTTTTGGATGGGTTTTATCCGAAAATGTATACGCAGTCTTACGTTTTTTTAATCGTATCATTTTCTCAATACCTTCCTTAAACTTTTATAAATGACTTGAGAGCATTCAAACAGGATAAAACCTATAATGCCGCCCACTGTATTTAAAAATATATCATCAACGTCAAATGTTCCAACTTTTAATATAAGCTGCAGTATCTCAATTATTAAAGTAAACTCTAATGCCGAACCTACTATATAAATGAAATTCCTGCGATTTGCATTTTTACTTAAAAACGGAAGAAAAAAACCAAATGGAATAAATGCAACAATATTCATAACAAAATTAAGTATAAAATATTTGTACATTCCTGCGTGATAACACCAGAAAGAACGTTTTACTTCTTTGAATAGTACTATATTATAGCGATAATCTTTCCCTACATAGCCTCGATTTAAATACTCACTAAAGAATAAAAAATAAGCCATGCCAATTAAGTATAATATAAATAATATCCAGGAAAATTTCTTTATAGCCCTTTTATATTCTTTTTTCAAGACAACTCTCCTACTTCTTCTACCAAATACTTAACCATTATAAACGATTGCTTTCTGCTCGTAAAGAGAAAAGAGACTGAAAAATTGAACTTTTTCAGTCTCTTAATTAGCTACAATGTATAAGCTAGCACTATTTTCTTAATTCAATACCTAGTTTCTCTAGGTTTTTAAGGATCTTATCCATAATAGTATTCACATCCTGATCTGCTAGTGTACGATCACTTGCACGGAAACTGATGGAATAAGCTACAGACTTAAATCCTTCTTTAATCTGGCTTCCTTCGTATACGTCGAATAGTTTACATTCTTCTAACAGTTTACCGCCACATTTACGAATTACTTCTTCAACCTGACCTACCATAATGGATTTTTCCATAACCATACTGATATCACGAGTTACAGCTGGGTATTTTGCAATGCCTTTATATTTTAAGTCGAAATTTGCACGAGCAACGATTTCTGGCATATCGATGTTTGCGATATAAACTCTTTCTCCAATTCCATAAGCTTCAGAAACTTCTGGATGAACTTCTCCTAAGTAACCAATTACAGTTCCATCATAAATGATGTCTGCCTGTCTTCCTGGATGAAGGAATGGTTTCTTAGATGCGGGATCATAAGTTTCTAAGCCTTTTAATCCTACTTTTTCTAAGAACTCTTCTACGATACCTTTTAAGTCGAAGAAATCACCAGCACCAAACATACCTAGTGTGAACTGTGTTCTTTCATCTGGAAGTTCTGTTAAAGGCAATGCCTTTGGAATATAGATGTTAGCAATTTCATAAAGTCTAACGTCTTTGTTTCTTCTATTATAATTGGTTGCTAGGGATGTTAACATACCATTTAAAGTTGACGTTCTCATGATACTGTAATCTTCTCCAAGTGGGTTAGAAATTACAATCACATCTCTTAAAGAATCGTTTTGTTCAATTCTTAACTTCTCAAATACCTTAGGACTCTCGAAGGAGTATGTCATAGCCTCTGAGAAACCGAATTGTTCTGCCATATTTCTAGCGATATTTTCGATTCTCAACTTGTAGGATAAGCTTCCGTTTGCACTACCTTTTGGTAATGTTGTTGGAATGTTATCATATCCATAAAAACGAGCAACTTCTTCCGCTACGTCTGCTAAACAGTGAATGTCCTGTCTCCATGTTGGGATCGTAAGTTCTTTGTTTGCTTCATCTACTTCAAATTCAATCATTTTGAAGTATTCAACCATTTGTTCTTCGGAAATGTCAGTACCTAATAATTTATTGATTTTTTCTGGGTCATAGCCAACTTTAACTGGTTCATTTACCTTCTCATATTCATCAACGTATCCACCAACAACTTCACCTGCACCTAATTCTTCAATTAATTCACATGCACGGTCCATTGCTAATTTTGCTGTATTTGGGTCTAAGCCTTTTTCAAACTTAGCTTGCGCATCTGTACGCATACCTAATTTTTTACCGGAAAGACGGATGTTTGTTCCATCAAAGCAAGCTGCTTCAAATAACATGGTTTTTACATCGTCTGTAATCTTAGAGTTGTCTCCACCCATGATACCTGCGATACCGATTGCTTTGTCTGCATCACAGATCATTAACATAGAAGGATCTAATTTTCTTTCCTGCCCATCTAATGTGGTAAATGTTTCTCCTTCATTTGCACGGCGAACTACGATTTTGTTACCTGCGATTGTATCTAAATCGTAAGCATGCATTGGCTGGCCATACTCTTCCATTACGTAGTTTGTAATATCCACAATGTTATTGATTGGGCGGATTCCACAAGCTGCAAGTCTTCTTTGCATCCATTCTGGAGATGGTCCTATTTTAATATTTTTAACAACACGACCAACGTAACGTTTGCAAAGGTCTTTGTCTTTGATTTCAACGCGAATCATATCTTGAACATTTTCACTGTTACCTGTTGGTTTAATTTCTGGAAGAACGAATGGTTTACGGAATGTAGCTGCTGCTTCTCTTGCAATACCAATGATGGAGAAACAGTCAACACGATTAGATGTTACTTCGTATTCTACTACTACATCATTTAAACCTAATAATTCTACTGCTGAGCTTCCGATTGGAGCATCTTTGTAGTTTTCGTTATCACTTAAGATATAGATTCCATCTTCTGCTGCGTCTGGATAAAATTCTTTGGACGAACCTAATTCTCCGATGGAACACATCATACCGAAGGATTCTACTCCACGAAGTTTCCCTTTTTTGATTTTGATTCCATCTGGATGTGGAGTGTCATCATGAGCACTTCCTGCAACGCGGCCACCTTCTAATACAACTGGCACTTTGTCGCCTTCCTTAACGTTTGGAGCACCTGTTACGATTTGAACCGTATCTCCTTCTTCTGAGATCTGAACCTGACAGATGATTAATTTGTTTGCATCAGGATGTTTTTCTATTTTTAAAATTTTACCTACAACAATTTTTTCTAGGTTTTTATCTAATTCTTCATAACCTTCTACTTTTGTTCCGGACAATGTCATGGCATCCATGTATTCTCTTGCTGTACAGGATAGCTCTGGTACATATGCTTTCACCCATGATAATGGTGTATTCATTGTAATTCCTCCTTGTTCCTCTATATAAATTTACTTCGAACTTACTACTCCATGGCACAAAACTGCTGGCAGTTTTGCACGAAAATCAGCTACGCAGATTTCCTACTAGAAAAGGAATTCGCAATCCGCTTCGCTACTTGCTCTGGCAAAAGGAATTCGCAATCCGCTTCGCTACTTGCTCATAAGTATATTGCCACTGCGTGGCACAAAACTGCTAGCAGTTTTGCACGAAAATCAGCTACGCAGATTTTCGTGATATACTAAAATTGTTTCAAGAATCTAGTATCATTCTCATAAAGTAAACGCATGTCATCGATTTCATATTTCAATAACGCAATACGCTCTAGACCTACACCAAATGCAAATCCTACGTATTCTTCTGGATCGATTCCGCTCATTTCTAATACATGTGGATGAACCATACCACAGCCTAGGATTTCAATCCATCCTTCCCCTTTACAGAAGCGACAGCCTTTTCCACCACATTTGAAACAGGAAACATCCATCTCAGCACTTGGCTCTGTGAATGGGAAGTGGTGTGGTCTGAATTTAACTTTTGTATCTTCGCCGAATACCTGTTTTGCGAACTCAGCTAGAGTACCTTTTAAGTCAGCAAATGTTACGTCTTTGTCGATTACAAGACCTTCTACCTGATGGAAAGATGGTGAATGTGTTGCATCTACTTCGTCGGAACGGAATACACGTCCTGGTGCGATCATACGGATTGGCACTTTTCCTTTTTCCATCTCATGAACCTGAGTGGAAGAAGTCTGTGTACGAAGTACGATATTGCTATTTACATAGAATGTATCCTGCTCATCTTTTGCTGGATGATTTGCTGGAATATTTAAAGCCTCGAAGTTGTAATAATCGTATTCTACTTCTGGACCTTCTACAACTTCATATCCCATACCAATGAAGATACGTTCAATCTCTTCTAATGCGATTGTGTTTGGATGACGATGTCCCATCATAGGTTTTTTCGCAGGTAATGTAACATCAATTGTTTCTGCTTTCATCTGTGCTTCTCTTACAGCACTTGCAAGAGCTGTTTTCTTCTCATCTAATACACCTTCAATTTTGGCACGAGCTTCATTGACAAGCTGGCCTACCTTTGGTCTATCTTCTGGTGCAACGTCTTTCATAGATTTTAAGATACTTGTTAACTCACCTTTTTTACCAAGGAAAGCCACACGAATATCATTTAATTCTTCCAGTTTTTCAGAAACATTAATTTTCTCAACTGCGTCATTCATGATTTTTTCTAATTTTTCTTTCATGAGTAAACTCCTTTCTTATATGGGGCAATCTATTTCATTTAAAAAATATAGCAAAACAAAGTATCTTCCTTTCCCGCTGGTGTGAATTCTGCCCCTGTTTTTTAGGGGCTTTTTTGTTTATAAGAAATTCCGTTACACTCCATTTCTTATAAACAAAAAAACGCCCCTTATCAAAAATAATAAGGGACGAAATATATTCCGCGGTACCACCCTGATTCTTACGGCTTTTATGTATAAGCCTAAGCACTCACTTAAATGTGTAACGTACATAAAACGTCATCTCCTACTCACTCATGCTTCAGAGATGCAGCTCAGGTGGGAAATTAGGCTTATATTGAACTTAAGGAAGCTTCCAACCGATGACTTCCTCTCTCTGTAAGAAATATAAGTTTTGGTACACCTTCAATGCTTTTTTCTTGTAACCCTATTCTAAACATAATTCTTGGATTCGTCAAGTTCTTTCTTATTCCTCAACTAAATCCTCTATGAAAGTTACTAGTTCTCCAACTGTGTTAATCTCGCCTATGGCACTTTCTGGCACCTCGATATCAAACTCATCTTCTATATCCATAATTACTTTTACATAATCAAGGGAATTGATTGCAATATCCGTTAATAAGGATGTTTCATTTGTAATCTGTTCTGCTGGATAATCTGTGTATTTCTCAAGTATTGTAACAATATTCTTAAACATATGTTTTCCTCCCTAATACTTTCTTATAATTTTTCTATTGGTATTTTTCTCAAACTCTTCCTCACGTATCACAACACTTTTAATTCGCTGATAAGTAGGAAGCGATTTATTTAATTTCGTAATAAACTCATTCAAATCTTCTTCTATATCTTTAATCTGATGCATTTTTGCATATTCTATATCTGGATAAATCTCTGCTACTATTTTATCATCTTTCCCATATACAATAACTTCATCAACGAGCCGATACGTTTTTATCTTATCTTCTAACAATTCAGGTGTAATATTTTCTCCATTTGCTAAAATGATAAGATTCTTAATTCGGCCTGTAACAAAAAGATACCCTTCCTCGTCTAAATAGCCAATATCTCCTGTGTGATACCATCCATCTATTATGGTTTGAGCAGTCTGTTCAGATTCCTTATAATACTCTCGCATAACAGTTTGTCCGCTGATACAGATTTCTCCCCTTCCAGCTTCATCTGGTGAATCAATTCGTACCTTGACACCTTCAAGTGGCTTGCCGACACTGCCAAGCCGATTTTCCTCTTGACTGTTGACCGAAATAATAGGAGAACATTCTGTAATTCCATACCCATTATAAATATCAATTCCCCATTTAGAGAACTCTTCAATCAATACCGCATTGATTGGAGCACCTCCACATACGATAAAATCTAATTTTCCGCCTAAAGAATCAACAATTGTATGAAATAACTTTTTTCTTCTGTCAATTCCACATTTTAAGAGAAGTCCATTAAATTTGCATAGCAGCTTATAGCTCTTCTGTTTCCCATCTTCAGTAATTTTGTTAAGAATCGTCTTATATATATTTTCAACAAATAGAGGCACTACTACTAGTCCACTAGGTTTTAATTCTTGCAGATCTCGAAAGAAACTTTTAATACCACTACAGATATAGATTTCTTTTCCACCAATTAGTACACATAATACACTTGCTGTTAATGCAAATGTGTGGTTTAATGGCAAAATCAAAAATATTGATTTTTGGGGCTGAATTCTTTGCGCTGCCCCATACATATCCTCACATAAATTTCGATGACTTAATAATACACCTTTCGCTTTTCCAGTCGTTCCAGATGTAAAGTAGATAGCAGCGTCATCATCTGGTTTTACTTCTTCTAGAAGAAATTCTGTTTTTCCCTGTTGTATCTGTTGTTCACCTGTCACAACATATTCGTCCATATGGTTTAAGCAGATGTATTCTTCTATTATACTATCATTAAGCTCCATTAGCCTTCTAATTTTATTCTTGTAACTTTTTGTATAAAGGACAACGGAACAATTCGATTTTTGAATTAGTTCATAGATTGTTACTGCATCCAGTTCTTTGTCAATAGGGACAATAATATTACTACTATTTGCTACAGAGAAAAAGCCCACTAGCCATTCATATGAGTTTTCTCCTATAACTGCTACTTTTTTTTCCTTTATGCCCAACTCATAGAGGTAGGTTCCAAAGCCATTGATGTCATCATGTAACTTGTGATAGGTTACTTCCTTGTATTCCTTTTTTCTTCTATAAAGAAATGCGATTTCCTGATTAAACTGACTTTCGCCTTTCCCAATTAGCTCTTTTAGCGTTTGTACTTTGCTTATATTACTCATTCATCATATCTCCTGTGAACCATATCCTAACATCAACCATTTCGTTACTTTTCGCATAACAAAGATACCCAATATACTCTCGACTCAAATCTATCTTTTTTAAAATGATGTCTGCTTCTTCCTCTACACAAAAACTGTTGAATGGAAGAAGCAAACCTTTTCCAAGCATTTTCGAAAAGCTTTCTTTTTTTACCCATACATCATAAAATTTAGAAATGTCGTGATTTACACATAGCTTTTCCTGTTCTGTGAAGAGATAACTCATAATTTTCTCAAAGTCGATTGGTTTTTTTTCTTCTATATCGATACCAATCTCTCTATGAAATAATGCCACACAAACATACTTGCCTGAATGAGAAATGGAACAAAATAAATTACATCCTGTAAGATAGGGTTTTCCATAACCATCTTTGTGCAATTGAATCTGTATCTCATCTGACATTCCATATATCTTTTTCAAATACTTGATAATGTATTGGTCCCGCTCACTTTTCGAATGAAAACAGTTCCTTAGAATTAAGACATTAACTATACTTTTTTCCATATTGTCTTACTTTGATAAAATGGAATTAAACTGTTTCGATAGACTCTCCAGGTTTTCATCCTGGAACATCGTAACATGATTACCTAATGCTGCAAAATCCTCAAAATATGACACATATTGTTTCCAATCCTCGTACTTATCGACTACCTCATCTACTGCATGGAAGTAATAACAATTTACATCAGCATGATCATGGGACTGATATAAATGTCTCGCATTTTCGGAACTTCGGAACATGTTAATAAAATAAACAAGCTGCTTTCCGCTAAGGTTTTCCACTTTAGGCAATAATCTCATAAGAACAGGTGGTATGAGATTAATAATTGCCTTGCGGTATTCAGCATTTTTATCTATTAGTTCTGCAATGTTTTCCCAAAGTTTTTCTGTATCATTATGACAGCTTTGAATTAATTCTTCACTTAAGAAGTTCTTCATAAAGTTAACTTCATCTTCGAAACTGTCTCCCATTTGAACTACTTTGTTGGATACTGGAGCCATGGAGTTAAACATGAAAATCTCCTTATATTTATCAGGTTCATGCAATGCCATTTCATATGCAATTGTTCCACCAATACACCATCCGCCAAGATAATCTACTACTTTAATGTCTTTGGCAAGGTCGCAGTAATGATGAGCTATCTTTCTAAAGTCATAGTTATATAAAGCTAAATGCTTAACCTCTGGTTCATAACGTATACCATAAATGTTATATTCTTCACTTATGGAGCGGCTTAAGTTCAAGTAGATATTAATTTCTCCGCTTCCTGCATGAATAAAGATAATATTTTTATCTTCCCTTGTACCTTTTCTTAAAAGAATTAATTCTTGGGATTTTTCCTTTTCTTCCCCTTCATTAACACTTACAAGTTCGCATAATCCTATAATTGTAATATTATTCATTAAGTCCTGTAAGGAGATATCGGTATGGAAATGCTTATCTAATTCCTCTTTCAATGCTACTACTTGAAGAGACTGTCCACCCATATCAAAGAAGGTATCTCCACCATGACTAGGTTCTCTAAAGTTTTCCCCTGAAATAAGCGCCTTACATACTTCAATTACTTCTTTTTCTTTTTCTGAAAAGCTGTAAACATCCTGTGTATTGTTTAACATGTTCTTAATCTCTGGCATATTCACTTTACCGTTGCTTGTAAGAGGAATTGCATCGACTACAAGGAAGTTTGTTGGAACCATATAATGTGGTACCTGTTTGCTTAATACTTTTCGAATCTTCTGTTCGATTGCTTCTTCATCGGATACTACAGTACAGATTAAGCGAGTTCTTTGATTTTCAAGCTTTTCAATAAATACAAAAGCATTTTTCACACCATCGATACGAATAATGTATTTTTCGATTTCTCTTAAGTCAATTCGATATCCATTATGTTTGATTTCGTCTACTACTCTGCCCAGAATGTAAATATTATTATCTGCGCCTAGATAGCCTAAGTCTCCTGTTCTGTAAATACGTTTTCCTAACTGTTCGTTCCAAACGAATGCATTTTCCGTTTGCTTTTGATCTAGATATCCTGTTGCCAAACCATCTCCAGCTATAATGATTTCACCAAGAACTCCAACCTCTGCCAACATTCTATTCTGCTTCATCACATACATTTGCTGATTTGGAAGAGCATGTCCATATGGAATTAAATCTTTGTCTTTATAGTCCTTACAATTAAAATAGTTAGACCAAATAGATGCCTCTGTGGCTCCTCCTAGGGCTGTTACGGATAAATCTTCTCCATACTTTTTATACAAATCCTCAACAAGCTTTTTCTGTATAAAGTCACCACTCATAAAGACGCAGCGTAACTTATCAAATGTATCATGTAGTAGAAATTCTCTTGCTAATGCAGGTGTTGAATTCCATATGGATACATTTTTATAGCATTCTCCCTCTATAAACCAGTTAACGTTATATGCATCCACCATATAAACTTTCATTCCTGTTATCATAGATGCATACAGATCGAATATGGATAAATCGAAATAAAGATTTGAAATGTTTGCACACGCATCTTCTCTCTTTACTCCATACATCTTAATCATGGCATACACAGTATTTAATGCTGCATCCTCTCTTATCACAATTCCTTTTGGTTTTCCAGTAGTCCCTGATGTAAACAGAATGTAGGATTCTTCTTGTTCAATTTCCTGAACTTCTTGCGAAACTTCTTTTACTTCGAAGTTCTCAATCACAATGTAGTCCGCAATTGACTTCAACACTTCATCGCTTTTTTCTTTTCCGAAATATTCATTTACTGCACAGAAAGAATCTCCCGTCATCTGTGCTGCTACAATAGATACAAGTGAATGTAAGCTCTTGTTTCCTGAAAAAGCGATTCTTGTTTTTTGTTTCCCCGATTTCGCCTTTGCTTCTTTTATTTTTTGTGCTAGTTTAACCGCTTTCTGGTTCACCTCGTTGAAGGTATACTCCTGTCCGTCTATTACTGCAAATACTTCGTCAGGATATTGATTCACTGTTTTTTGAAAGCTTGTAAGTAAGCTCGTCATCTCCCACTGTTCAGCATTAGTCTGTCCGTTAAATTCCTCATAAAGCTTGCTTGTATGCTGCTGCACTGTAGAATTGTAATGTTCCACCAGGTCATTTTCTTGCGTAATATAATATTCTATGCAACTGCAATATTCGTCAAACATGCTATCTATCATTTTTTTCGTAAATTTGCTATTACGATAGTCCCATGTAATACTTAGTTTACCTGCATTGTTCTTTGCTTGACAGTCCAAATAAACCTGCGGTGTTTGTGAAATAATATAATCTTTAACAAAATTCTCACCTAATAAGGAATCTTCATCAAACAGCATGGAAGTAAATACAATTGGCATTAGAGAACTTCTTCCACGCATATCAAGCTCTTTCACTATCTGTGTCACTTCAAAATCCTGATATTTAAGTGCCGTAAATAATTTCATCTTTATCTGCTTCACATTTTCATCAAAAGACTTTTCTTCATCAAAATTAGACTGTACTAACATGGATGTTGTAAAATCTCCAATAACATGACGATATACTTCACCGTCAGGGCGTTTAAAAGCAGTAACATTAATGGACATTTCCGGATTCTGTGACCATTTTGTTAGTATCATTGCATACACACTTAATAAAATATCGGTAACAGAAAAACCATTCTCTGATGCTTTCACTTTTAGCTTGTCATAGAATTCTTTCGTTAACTCATATTCTTTATGCGAAAATGTTACGTCTCGTTCTTTATTGGATACATAATTTAACTTTGGTGCTTCATAGATAGTATCAATATTCTCTAAATAGTATTTCTTTGCTCTATCATAGCGTTTTGTCTTCTTACTTTTATGATAGTAATCCATCATAAATGTTAAGTCTTCTGCGTAATCAACAATTACTTTATCTGGATGCTCCATATAATCATTAATTTCAGCTATAAGTTCATACAAACTCATACCATCCGCAATAATTAAATCAATACTAAATGCAATTCTATATTGTTCCTTTTCTTTCACCGCTTTGGCTGTAAACAGTGGAAAATCTTCTCTAGTATACTTTTTATGTGATAATTCTGAACGAAGTGTTTCGATTATTTGAGAATCATTCGCTTCCTCTTCAAAAACTTCTATTTCGTATCTGAATGGTTCTAATATTTCGAAACAATATGGCTCACTTATTTTTGCTCTTAAAAATGGCTGTGATACAATTACCTTATTGAGTGCTTCTGTAAATGTCTTGATTGCACCACTATACAGCAACTCAATATATAAATGTGTTCCAACTCCTCCACTAAAAGCATCTTCACGTCCGATAAGATAAGCCTTTTGAATCTCTGTCATCTCAATCTTCATACATTTCATCCCCATCTCACTATTATCATGTGTATTTTGATAAATCAAATTTTGATTTATTAACTTGAAATTAACTCTACAGTTCTTTCTGAATGTTCTGCAAAATAATAATGCCCACCTTTAAAGTAAAAACTTTTAATCTTTTCATCTGTCTGAATGCTTCGGTTCCATTCATCGATTAAACTTTCACTAGCAGAATAATCTGAATATAAAAGTAAAACTTTTGTTTCTTTACTAATGACTGGCTTTTGAAAAACATAATCTTCCATAGTGTCAAGTATAAGGAGATCCTCAAGCAATCTCCCCTTGAAATACTCAAACAGGGGCGGGATTGCTCGAATCTCTTCAGAGAAATCATACTGGTTCTCTAAAATCTGATTTTGTTGAAACTTATCCATATTGGCTAGTTCCATAGCATGATAATATTGTGGCGGTCTTACATCTGAATAAACAAGCTTGTCTACGCCATAACGCTCTGTTAAGAAACTGCTTAACGCATACAATACATATGTCCCCATGCTATGTCCATAAAAAATGGCTGGCAGCTTTTCATTGTCAAGTATATCCTTCAATAAAATTTTAATCTGTTCCACAAGCTGGTCCATATTCATTATATTGTATTGCTTATATAACTTTTCATAGTCTATGAAAACAACATCAAATCTAGCTTTTAATATTCCTTCCAGCACTTGATAATTGCTTCGTATTGCACCTGCGTGTGGAAATATAACTAGTTTTTTTCTCATTTGTTTTACTCCCTCCAAAAAACTATTCTCTGTTTTTCAGTACATCATTAGGAGATATCTTATTTAGCTTGTTCTTTAATATTATATTTACAATAAAATATGACAGAAAGATTAATCCATATACAAATACATAGGTCCTCCAATCTAAAGTTAAATCAAAACCAGTTGCTCGATTGGCTACTAAGGCTGGATAAATTGATTTCATAATAAATTCTGTTAATGGCACACAAATCAAAGCTGATATTGCAACGATTACAAAGTTGCTGCCTAAGAACAGCTTGCCAACTTCTTTTTCGTTATATCCAAACATCTTAAATAATGAAATATTATAAGACTGTTTTTCAATAATCATCTTCAACATTAAGAACATTACAATGATAAATAAGAAGGTTGAAGCTATTATTAATGAAACAATCATTGATTTATTCAAATCCATAAAGAGTTCTGAGTACTCCCTAATTTCATCACCTGTTGTAACAGAATATAATCTATCCGCTTCTACATCCAGTTTATCTTTGGATAATACAGCATTGTAGTAGTTACTATCCTGATCGAATAGTTCTCGCATACTATCTACATCCATAAATACATACAAACCAACTGCATACTGTACGACTTCTTTTACAGTAAAATCATACGATACATTATTAATAGCATCCCTTAATGTAAATACGTCATTTTCTTTTAGACCATATTTGTCTGCAGTAGAGGATGAAACATATAAAATGTCTTTTCCTTTTTTCATATCAAAATTAAAGTACTTACTATTTGTAGGCAAGCCCATCACTGTAACATCCATATCATAATTTAAAGTTTCAGCTTTTAAGGTTTTCATATAACAAGCTTCTCCGCCTTTTGGAGCCGTATCTGCTGGGAACTTGTAATAATATAAGTATGAAAACTTAACATCTCTATCTGTCTGATCTATAATATTAACTACTGCATTATAACAGCATACCGATAGCATTAACACAAGAAGCGAAACAAAAAGTCCTGCTGTTAATGTCAAGCTGGAACGGATTTCTCGTAAAAATAGACGAATACGGAAACGTGTTATAAATCCAATATTCTTTAAATCTACTTGCTTATTGGTAATTTCCTTACGTTCTCTTCTCAACATTTTTAATGGCTCTCGAGACAGCTTTTTACCAATAACCAGTGCATTAACAATTGCAGCTACAACTGGTGGCAGTATTACTCCGTAAAGCACCAGATATATAGGGAATTTATATGTTAATTCAGGGTAAGAGAAATAATTATAATTCTGAGCTACCTGTGATTCAATTCCCAAATAGCCCGCTATGGTACCTGCAATTCCTCCTGCCAGACATACGAGTATTGGCAAGACAAGGTAATGTCCCATAAGCTCATTCCTCATATAACCTAACGAATACAAAGCACCGATGACTGGACTTTCTTCATCAATACTATGAACTGTAAAAACACTCAGAATATATGCCAAAAGAATTAATACAATAATTCCAACTATCAGTGCGCCTACTTTATTAATTACAACGTCATCTGCTGAACCACCAATTCTAGGATTATCATCTGCCTTTAGGAAATAAGTAAGGTTGCTAATCTCAACTTTCATGTTCTTGTCCATGAAACGGTTCATGCTCTTTTTCATTTCCTCTGTTCCATTAGCTAGCTTTGTAGCGCCATCTTGGAGTTTTCCTATTCCCCCTCCTAGTTCTTCGCTTCCCGTTTTTGCAGATGCAACTGCCTCCGTATATTTCTTTACGCCTTCTACATATTCTTTCATGGAATCGCAAGAAGCTTTTAAAGCAACAATCTGCTGATACTGTTTAGCATTTTTATCTTTATCCAATTTTGATAAAATCAGATTTAGTTTTGACTCATAATTGGATTGTGCTAATGTTACTTGTACTCCATTGCTCTTTAATTGAGCGGAGAAACTATCTAGCAAGCCGTCAAAAGCCTTATTGGCACCACGTATTATTTCATCTGACTTTTCTGTAATCTCAGTCAGGCCATTGGTTACCTTATCATTACCGTCTTGTATATCCATAGAGCCGTCATACACATCTTCTCCGCCTTGTGCCAGCTCATCAATAGAACTATTTATCTCTTCCTTTTTTTCTTCTATTTCATCAATCATTTCCTTGATGTATTTATTGGTTACTAATTCATTGTCTACATATATCTGATTCAGTGCATCTCTGAATTCATCATAATCTGTTTTTTGATTCAGTATGAAGCTGTAATTATACGTTTCTGCCTTTTTCGCCTTTCCTGATTCTTTCAAAGCTTTATAGCCGTTGTCTGAAACAAATGCAGTCCCAAACGTTCTAGCAGTCGCACCGATATCCGTTAAATTATCAAGAACACAGTCATAGTCTGGAGAGGAACCAGTTCCTACAATTGTAAATTCTATCCCACCAATTTCTATCTTGTCTCCTGCTTTTAGCTTATTTGCTTCTGCAAAATGCTTCTCTAGTACAATTTCATCTTTGTTACTAGGTGCTTTCCCATCTTTGTCCAAAGTTACTAAGTCAATTTCTTTACGGTTTTCAAAAACTCGAAGTTTTGCATCTTTATCGTATGAAAAATCCAGATAAAAGCATTGTTCAAATTTTTTTGTATATTTTTCTATTTCTTCAATGTCTTTTTCCGAATATGGAGCAAGTACTTCTATTTGTCCATCTTCTACACAACTCTTTTTCTGAGCATCGCTTACATTTACAATAACTGTCTCAGCACCACCTGCCATACTGATAACTATGTACATACTAACAAGAATGACAAGAAATAATGCTAGATATCTAAAAAAGTTTTGCTTAAGTTCACGTTTAATACGTTTATTTAATATCATTTATCTTCTCCTTACCATTCAATTTCAGAAGCCTTCTTTTTATTAGTATTGACGTATTCTTCTGCTATCCTTCCGTCTTTGATTTTAATTACCTTATCAACCATATCTTTGATTGCAGTATTATGTGTAACGATTAGCATTGTAGTTCCATATTTCTTATTCACTTCCTCCAATAGGATTAGGATTTCTTTCGATGTAACATAATCTAAAGCACCAGTTGGTTCATCACATAGCAATAGTTTAGGATTTTTAACTAAAGCTCTAGCTATTGCACATCTCTGCTGCTGTCCTCCTGATAGCTGTGAAGGAAATTTATTCTCATGTTCCTTTATTCCAAGGGTCACCATTAATTCATCAATATCCAATGCATCTTTTGAAAGATACTGACAGGTTTGAATATTTTCTTTTACTGTAAGATTAGGAACAAGATTATAGAACTGAAAAATAAAACCTAAGTAGTCTCTTCTGTATTTCGCTAGTTTTTTTGAGTTATAACCGACTATATCATTATTATCAATTTTGACACTTCCTGATTCAACTGTATCCAAACCACCAATGATATTTAATAGTGTGGATTTACCAGAGCCAGATGGTCCTAATATGACACACATTTGTCCTTTCTCGACAGAAGTACTTACTCCCTTCAAGACTTGCGTATAAGATGAATCATGTCCATAACTCTTTTTTATATTCGACACTTCTAAAAACATCTGTTTCCTCCTTGTTTCAAACATATTATCATATGAATACTCATTCATGATTTGTATTATATCGTAAAATTTTCATTTGCACAACTATCCTTATCACTTTTATCAAAATTAAAAGGAAAACTATGTACATTTCATACTTTTTGATATTTTTACTTGATATGGAAGGACTCGCAGAAGACTTTTCTATAAGTTAAAAAAGGCTACTTGACATGGTACATATCAAGTAGCCTTTCAAACAGTCTTTTTGAAACTATCTTGTGTTTTTTATTAGAGAACAGCTCCCATACCATAGAAGGATGAAGAACGTTTCACCTTCAAGAAAGAACCAATCTTTAGAGAGCCATCTGCATTTCTCCATAACTTATGAACATCTGTACCAATGGCTGGTGTACTAACAGATTCAAAATCAGATGCAGCTGGTGCTGATACGATTGTTCCTACCTTATTGTTAGCAATTGCTGTTGCACCACTTACTTTATAATATTTAGAAGAATTATAGTATACAGAATTGGTAATGGTACCTTTAAACTTATCACTTCCAATTGTATTAGTGGAACAAGATAATAAGTTTACATAAGTTGCACCACTTCCTGCACGATCCATCTGGAAGTTTGCCTTCTTTCCATCTGCACGAGAGTTATTGAAAGAAGTACAGTTCTTAAGAGATAAGGATGTAGGGTTGTTGTTATCTGTAAAACCATGATTCTTATTTTCAAAAGAAATACAGTTTGAAACAATATGAGGTGTTCCAACACCTGCACCACCTAATTTAAATCCATTGCCATCACTGTTTGGTGTCATAACACCATTCGCTGTTTCACCGTTACGGAACGCAATACAGTTTTTAATAGTAAGGATTCCGATAGGTCCTGTTGCTGACTTGGCATAACAGTCCCATCCATCATCTACATTATTATAAGAAATACATCCATCAAATACATTGCCTTGGCCACAAGTAAGTTTTGCTGCAAAACCATCTGCATTTTCACCAGTTGCAGGGTCCATATTATTACAGGATGTACAATTCTTAATTGTATTGTAGGATGGCCAGTCTGCCATATTTGTTAAGCTGGATTTACGACGGCTTATCTGCAGGCCAGTATCACGGTTTCCGTCAAACTGACAGTTTTCGATAATGTTGTAATTACCGGAAAGCAGCATACCATTATCAGCTGCACCTGTAATCTTAATTCCGTAAAATCTCCAATAGTTACCCTCTAATTGAATTCCTCTTTCGTTAGTCGCAGTATTGCCATAAGCTTGTTTCGAAAAATCAAATACTACGTCAGCTCCATTGTAAGCCACGACTGATTTGTATTTTCCTGCTGAACCATTATTTCCGTAAAGGATTGTAATCTGGTTGCTGTAGGAATACGTTCCTGCTAAGCAGTAGATTGTTTTTCCTGGCTGAATTGTAGTAAGTGCCTTTGTAAAACTCATTGGATTACTTTGAGTACCTGAACCATTTGCATTTGGTGCCACGAAAATGTCTCCTGTTACAGGATTAACATTGTTAGATGGACTTGGAGTTGGAGTCTTAGTTGGTACAACTGGAGCTGTGCTTGAAGCGGCAGGGGAAGGTACAACATAAGAGCCATTAACTGTTTTCATGTAATAGATACCTACATTATCATCAGATGGATACAAGATGTAATGTCCTGCTCCTGGTAAGGCAAAAACTAGTTCAGTTACTGTGCTCGGTATTGCTGCACAGCTCTGGATATCTGAACCGTTGTAATTAAGTGTTAAGTTACGATTGGTAGAACCGCCACTCATGGCATGTACAATTAATTTTCCAGCTGCAGCTGCATGAAATGAAATTGCACGTTTCGTAGTAGTTCCCTTTCCTCCTGATTTTGCACGACGTGTGTAGGATGAACCATTACATGTTTTGTTGGAGCTGTCAACTATCCAGCTTGAACCACCTGTAATAAAAGTAAATCCATTGACTGTAAAATCAGATGAGTATGTACCTTCTGCTACACTCTTGGATACATTTAACTCTAACGCTGTATTAGCGCTAGGAATTGTACTAACCGCTGGAGCGCTGCTGGTTTGTACAGGTGCCTGAGATGTAGTAACAGGGTTGCTTGGGGTTGCTTTTCCACCTACATAAGTGTATTCTGTCCCATTCACTGTGTAGATAACCTTGTAGCTTGTCATACTTGGCATTGTTCCTTCCCCATTAAAACCAAAGGATACAGAACCATCTCCTGCTATTGTCTTGTTCCAGTCTTCTGGAATAAAAGTTACCGTGCTGCCTGTTACAGATGCTGTTGCACACCAGATGCTTGTAATCTTCATATTAGGAGCATCTACAACTAGTTTCCAGCTGTCTGCTTTTTGTGTCATTTGATTAGTTACTGTTACATTGCAGCCGAAAGATGTTCCCCATGAAGTCCCATTTCCCTCCACGACAAAATCCCCCGTCTGGGCTGCCATGACTTTCTCTACACATACTTGTGGTATGTACATTGTGAATACAAGCACAACTGCTAATAGAAAAGAAAGTCTTCTTTTAAATTTTTTTGCACACATAAAATACCTCCTAAAATTTTTAGCATTCCTATTATAGCTACTTTTTTATAATACTTCAATTTCCATATGTATACAATTTGCATTACTAACAACATTGTATTTTTATTTTGTGCAAATTATAGGAAGTAAAATCATTGACTATTGCTTTTTTCTTTGACATATACTATTATATACAACTATGTTAATTATCTTTTTGCTATTAAGGAGAAGTAAATGATAAATAGAATTTATTTATTAATAGAGTTTGTATTAGCATTTACTAGAAAAATGAGAGATGATTTTGTTTCTAGCTTTGCTGCACAAGGAGCATTTTTTATTATAATTTCCTCGTTTCCTTTTGCCATGTTTCTCTTAACATTAATACAGTACTTACCTATAACAGAAAGCACGCTGTTAGGCATTGTGAACACTTATATTCCTGATACCTTTAGTCCATATATAATCTCTATTATTACAGAGGTCTACAATTATGCATCAGGAACCATTATCTCATTAACCGCCATAACTACACTTTGGTCCGCTTCTAGAGGATTAATTGCTATTATGCGTGGATTAAATAACATATATGGCATTCAAGAAACTCGTAATTATTTTAAAATACGTATTCTTGCTTTATTTTACACTTTCGTTTTTGCATTAATGCTGATCGGAACGTTGTTTTTGCTGGTTTTTGGTAACTCTCTGCTGATTTGGATTGAAAACAAAATTCCTGCCTTGACTGACCTTGCCTTATTGTTGATTAGCATAAGAACTACCGTTGTTCTTTTGGTTTTAGTGGTGCTTTTCATTACAATGTACTTATTTATACCAAACCGTAAGTCTAGTTTTATTCGCGAACTGCCAGGCGCTTTTATATCAGCAGCTGGATGGATGATCTTCTCCTATGGTTTTTCCTATTACATTGACCATATGAAGAACTTCACCAATACCTACGGAAGCCTGACAGCCGCTGTCTTACTTATGTTATGGCTTTATTTTTGCATGTACATCTTATTCTTTGGCGGAGAGGTAAATTATGTATTAGCCTCTCTTACAAATAAAGATTGCCAATTGTAGTATTATTGTAATAATGCTGTAAGATGGTGCTATAATTAAAGCCTGCATCTGCCATTGCTTTAGCACCATTCTGACTCATGCCGACACCATGTCCGTAACCTCCTCCCTGGAAGCGAAAACTCTCTCCTTTCTCATTTTTTGTAACTAAGAAAAATGCACTTGGAAGCATGTTAAGACCATCCAGTTTACTTTTATCATTTCGCTTAATTGTCGATTCTAAAGGTGCTAATAGCAAACGGATATTATATTCAGAACATACCTTAATCGTTGCATCAGAGCCTTTTATCACGATTTCATTTATGAGTCCGCTTTTTGTTCTGTTTGCAACTTCTATGTCTTTAATCGTTCCAATGCTCTCCACTGGCTTACTTTCATATTGTCCATCACACAAGGTTAAAATGAGGCTTGGATTCACTTCATAACGTGCCTTCAAATTTTTCTCAATGGATTTTTTTAATTTGCTGGCTGAGACAGTTACATTCCAGCGATACCATGGAAATGAACTATCATAGGTTTTAATGCTTTTATTATTTAAGAACTTCTTAAATTCTGACTCATTGGTAAAATCGTAATTGTCTAATGTCTTTTTGGAATCTTTACATACTTGGCTTTGTCCTTCCAGATAACCTCTTTTTTCACTTAACCAAACATCTTTCGCATCTGCAGTACAGCCCCATGAAGTAGAAAAATAGTAAGCTTCTATCACATCATTTTCACTTAACATGACTTCACCGTAAGTATCCTTTACTGCCTTAATGCTGTTTTTGTCCTCTGCAATGTTATTGTATACCTGAGACGCAACACTATCGTCAATGTGTGCTCCATACTGACTGAATTCATTACGCATCAGCTGCTTATAAGCATATGTTCTTGCACATACAGCCTGTACTTTTAGCGCCTCTGTTCCGTAGTTGCTTGGCATCTCACTTGGAATCACCGCATAAAGATACTCTTCCATAGGCAGTTCATTTACAACCGTAAGCTTATCATTATATTTTGCGATTTCAATCATTCCACGATATCCAGGATTTCCACATGTTCGTTTAACATTCAAAAGTTTTATCTTGCCGCTTGACTTCTTTGGCTGAATTGTGATTCTTCCAGACTTCAGTAACTTACTAGAAGGTTTCACAGTAATTTTTTTACCTGCCTTGTATGATATGGTTTTCTTTCCAACCTTAACGTGATAAGCGCTTGTACATGTAAACGTAACAGATTGATGTAGAATATCTTCGTATTTACTAGTTTTTAACAATACCCGAATATCATGAATTTCAAGTTCTTTCTCAACAATCCCCGCACACAGTTTCCCATCACCTAATGCAAAATCCACGTTATCATATCCTACTAAAATATTTTGTATGGTCAAGGATTTTAATCCGTCCCTAATACGATACACCTTAAAGGAATCTGCCAATGGATAGTTTTGTATAGCATCATCTACTTCTATTTGTATAATATCCTTATCTATGGATATCACTTTACCGCTAATGCGCTCAGGCTTTAATTTTATCTTCTGCACGATTCCATCTTTCATTGTTATGTCACCGATAACATTTTTAATTGGTTCAGAAAGACTCATAGCTGTTTTAACTGAAACGGTCTGATCCTCGTTAAAATATGTAACCTCGGAATTTTCTCCAGACACAATCCATACATTTTCAAGTACAGTCTCTGCAGATTGCTGTGTGATTGGTGGCTTCTTTTCTTTCTCTGGCTTTTTTATATTTTGAAATGCCCCGTATAAAAATACCCCCATAAAAAGCATCATACTGAGCAGTAAAATGACCACTTTCTTTTTCACTCTGTCCCCTCCTTTATTTTCCAATCTGAATTATAACTAATATATTATACCTTTATTCAGAATATGTTGTCCACTTTTAAAATCTTTTCATAAACTTCCTCTTTGTCCACAAGTATAAGCAACCAGCTTGATTACCTTGACGAGATCCTCCCCTTTTGCTAAACTCTATATGTATTTATTAATTTTGCATTAAAATTTTCTTAATTTCTTAATGCAACCCAAACAACATGGAGGTACATATGTTAGAAAAACTTTTCAAACTCAAAGAGAACAACACCACAGTAAAAACAGAAGTTCTCGCAGGTCTTACCACCTTTATGACTATGGCTTATATATTGGCCGTTAATCCTCAGACAATGACTGCTTTTAACAACCTTGATGGCTACAAAGGAACTATCATGAGCCAGAGTGGAGTATTTTATGGAACAGCTATTGCCGCAGCTATTGGATGCTTTTTAATGGCATTTCTTGCAAACTATCCATTTGGTCTTGCACCAGGAATGGGCCTGAATGCATACTTTTGCTGGACAGTGGTTGTAAACCTTGGTTTCACTTGGCAAGAAGCACTTGCTGCTGTCTTCGTAGAAGGTATTATATTTGTATTACTTTCTTTAACCAGTGTCAGGGAAGCAATATTTAATGCGATTCCTCAAACTTTAAAGCATGCTGTAAGCTGTGGTATCGGCTTATTCATCGCTTTCATCGGTCTTCAAAACTCAGGTATTGTTGAAAACAATGACAACACATTACTTCAAATCCATGCATTTTCAAAAGAGACTTTCCATACCTCTGATATGTGTGCTCTTTTAGCAATGGCAGGTATTATTATTGTTGCCATTCTTTTAATAAAGAAAATAAAAGGTGGTATCTTACTTGGAATTCTTATCACTTGGATTCTTGGATGCATTTGCCAGCTTACAGGATTATACAAAGTAGATGCTGATCTTGGATTTTTCAGTATGTTCCCTAACTTTGCAGAACCTATCAAAATTTCTTCCGTTGGAGATGTTGCTTTTAAATTAGACTTCTCTCATCTTTTATCTGCTGAATTCGCAACCGCTATTTTCGCATTCTTATTTGTTGATATGTTTGATACACTAGGAACTTTGATTGGTGTTTCTTCTAAAGCAAATATGCTTGACAAAGAAGGAAAACTTCCTAGAATCAGAGGTGCATTGCTTGCTGACTCTTTAGCAACTATTATTGGTTCTTTATTCGGTGTTTCCACAACTACAACTTATGTGGAAAGTGCAACAGGTGTCTCTGAAGGTGGACGAACTGGTTTAACTGCTGCAACAACAGGTATTTTATTTGCAATATCTATTCTGTTGGCACCTATCTTTACAGCTATTCCATCTTGTGCAACAGCACCAGCCTTGATTATTGTTGGTTTCTACATGATGGCATCTGTTCTTTCCGTAGACTTTAATGATATGACAGAAGCAGTTCCTGCATTTATCTGTATTATTGCTATGCCTTTCTTCTACAGCATCGCAGAAGGTATTTCACTTGGTGTTATTTCTTATGTTGTAATTAATGTATTATCTGGCAAAGCAAAAGAAAAGAAAATCAGCTGGTTAATGTATGTGTTAACAGTACTATTTATATTGAAATATATTGTATTATAATTTGGTTGCAAGAAAAAGGTTTATGAAGCTTTCTTCATATTGTTCTTAAGTAAAAAACTCCTCTACATCCAACACTGAATGTAAAGGAGTTTTCCTATTTATACGCTATTAACTTATTCCGCGTCTGTATCTGTAGTAGCCGCTGGCTCTTCTTCTGTAGCCTCAGCAGCACTATCTTCAAACGTATCCTTGGAAGCTAATGCACTAGAAACACTTGTTTCATCAAATGTATATACCCCATCTGAATTGTCAAGCATTCCGTAGTATCCGCCTTCAGAAGGTACTGTATCACCAACACTTAAAACAGTAGTCGTTCCATCATTTAATGTAATGGTAACCTTTCCTGCTGGCTTATCCAAACCATACTCATCAATAGAGTCTTTATTCTTCACTATGCATCTTGTAGCTGCCAAATCAGAAAAAGCATCTAATACATTGTTAATTTCTTCTTGTTTAACCAGAAAGTCCTTATCGCTTGGCATTACCCAGCCAGTACTTTCTTTCTCAAAAGAAATAGTTCCTTTTTCATTTGAGATATCAATCTTAGTTGCCTTAGAAGTGTCTAATTGAAGCAGATTGACGGATGTATCTGCCGCCTTGTCTTTCGCTTCCTTATGCTTTACAGTCGCAAAATAAGCAACACACACAACAACTAATAATGCAGCTAGTGCAATTACTGTCGTCAGTTCTTTCTTCTTTTTCTTAGACATTATGCCTTCCTCCTTCTAAGCCAGATAATTAAACCAGTAACCAGAATAGCAAGAGGTAAGATAATAACAAATACAATACCTAAAATAACCTGTGTTGTTTCTGGAATTGTTAAATAATCTGTTGTAAGACTAATGGAGCTAATGGAAATATTCTTTCCAACTGGAGCCATATAACCTAATGTATCACGGAAAATATTTGCATTGGCAAACTGACCTGTAGAAATAATTTCTTCGTTAAATAAATATACGGAACTAAATACAACAAGTTTCATTGTTTCGTCTGTTGCCTCTGATTTTTCTTCTGCTAATACACCTAAACCAAATGGTCCTGGAATATCGCCATCTTCCATTTCAGCTGTCTTAGAATCAACATTTACTTTGGAATAAGCTCCTTCTGTTGTTCTCATTAATTCAGTTAATGTAACAGAATCTCTAACTGTATCAGATTCAGAAATACCAATACAGTTTGGCATTACAACGTATTGTCCTGATGCACTTACATTGCTTACAATTTCATGAGTTCCAAGAGTAGGAATAATGTTCGTTGGATATCCACTCATGTAATTACCGTATTGTTCTAATACAATTCCTTCTTTCTGATAAATACCGTAATATTCTAAAAGCTGAGTAAAGTTAGGCATTTTGTTATTGGTCTGCTGAAGTGTAATAATGGCATCTCCACCGTTTGCTAAGTAAACACGAATCATTTTAAGCTCATTATCGGTAAAATCAGCAGTTGGTCCATTGATTACTAAGATATCGCAATCTTCTGGAATTTCATCTACTGTTAAAGTTTTTAAATCGTTAGCATCAATATTCTTCTTCTTAATAATTGATGTAAGCGTATTGCCTAATTCAGCTTCACCATGTCCAGATGTATAATAGAGAACTGGTAAGTCTTTGTTTGTGACAAAGTCAATTGCTGCTGTGATCTGACCTTCTACATCAACAGCAGATACACTTTGACTGCTTGCATCATATTCATACATATCTGTATAGTTTACAACTTTAAATTTTTCAGTGTCTTCATTCACTACGATAATGCTATTCTGTTGCACATCATCATTTGTAAATTTCTTAGTAAAGTTAGGATATAAGACTGGGTCTTTCTTCTCAACTGTTACTTTCTTGTTAAGCTTATCGTATTTGTTGACGATTTTCTCAACTGTTGGATCTTCTTGTCCATCTTTGCATACATAGTAAATTTTGATCTTACTATCAATTCCTTTTACAAAATCAATGGTATCCTGTGTAATGGAATAAAGTTTCTGTGAACTTACATCTGCATATACATCTAATTCTCCAACAAAAAGATTTACCACAACACAGATAACCGTTACAATCACCATTAAACCAGTACGATAAGTGCTACCTTTTCTTATCTTATCAGACAAACTTTCCTTAATGAAAAGTGTTGTTAACGTAACAAATAATGCTGCAACTGAAACATAGTATACAATATTTGCTAAGTAAATGGTTCCATAACAGAAGTTTTCAAATGGTTTCATTAATGCAATGGCACCAACCATTTTAGCTAATAAATTATCGTAAAAACTTCCATGGAAGAAATATAAAAGAATTAAAGCAACTGTTCCCAAAGCCCACACTCCAACTGCTACATATATCTTTCGCATAGAGATGTAAATAACGAAACAAAATGCTGCAAATACAACCAAGGTAATCATCATAGTTGGCAGTTTATCTGTTGGCAACACACTTGCTAACTGATTTGCCAAAAAGCATAATAGCAGCACAATAAAACTGATAACTGCTGAAATAATCTGTGACTCTGTTAATGAGGATATAAATAAACCAATTGCAATTAACGCAGCTCCCATTAAAAAGAATCCAAAGATTGCAGCATAACTTGTACTAAATGCTACTTCACCAAAAGCACTTAAAACTAATGGATAGAAGCAAAGTACTAACATAGTTGCACCAAACAGGGAAAGTACAGCAAGATATTTTGCAAGTACAATCTTTGCCATGGATACCGAAGAGGTAAACAATAACTGATCCGTTTTCTGCTTCTTCTCTTCTGCCATAACTCTCATGGTCAAAATAGGTACTAGGATAATAAAAATAAAGGTAACGTTATTTAAAACATACTCAAAATTAGCTACTTGGTATACAAAATTTAATGCATACATGTAAATGCCAATAACCACTAGGAAAAATGCCATGAACACGTAACCTATCATAGAATGGAAATAGGATTTTAGTTCCTTCTTATATATAGCTAACATTATTCTCCCTCCTTGTCGTTATCATCACTTGTTAATTCCACTGTAGAAACGCCTACAGCTTCTTCTACATTTTCGTACACCTTCTCAGGCTTCTTCTCTTCTGCTTTCTGTGCCTCTGGTTCTGATACGCCACCTGTCAGTTGTAAGAAGATATCTTCCAGACTCAATGTGGTGGATTTCATTTCATAAATAGGACATTTCGCTGCTGCGAATGCAAATGAAATTTCATCACGCAACTCTTCATTTTCTTTATAAGATACCGTAACTTGTTCTACGCCTGCTTCTGTTACTGCAGCTTCATTAAATATAACTTCTTCTATACCCTTAATACCATTCAGGATAGAAGTAATCTGTTCTTTCGTTCCTTTTGCTTTAATAGCAAGTGATGTCTTACCATCTGACTGTGACAAGTTTTCTGGGGTGTCACGTACAACTAATTTACCCTTATTAATAATCATAATCTCATCACATACAGCACTTACCTCTGAAAGGATGTGTGAACTTAAGATGATAGTATGTTTTTCGCTTAACTTACGAATCAATTCACGAATTTCGATTACCTGTTTTGGATCTAATCCAACAGTTGGCTCATCTAAAATAATCAAATCTGGATATCCCATAATTGCTCCAGCTAAACCTACTCTTTGCTTATATCCTTTTGAAAGATGCTGAATTAATCTATTCTCTACGTCTTGTAATCCAATCATTTGAATAATTTCCTGGATCATACCTTTTCTCTCAGCTTTTTTTACTTTTTTTAATTCTGCAACGAACGTCAGATACTCCTTTACACGCATATCCGGATATAATGGTGGAATTTCTGGTAAGTATCCGATTGAATTTTTCACTAAATCTGGCTCTTCTTCAATATCATGTCCATTGACTTTCACACTACCTGATGTTGCCTGCAAATACCCCGTGATAATATTCATTGTTGTTGATTTTCCAGCACCATTTGGTCCAAGAAACCCTAATACATGACCCTTTTCCAGCGTAAAACTTAAGTTGTCTACCGCTGCATGGTCACTGTACTTTTTCACTAAATTCTTTACTTCAATCAAAATGACTCCTCCTATCTACTTGGTCAAATAACTAGCCTATCAATCAGCAATGTATTGACAAAAGTCTTTCAGCACGTTATATGAACTAAGTACATTGTACCTTCTTTATGTAAAAATTTTGTGAACAAAACAAATGAATTTGTTCATTTCATAAAAAAGTACGTGTCTAATACCCTCGTAAAATAAAAACAACTGAGACACATCTAAGATATTATACCTTAGATACGCCTCAGTTACAAATGCAAAAGCACATAATATCATATATTATAGCGTAAAATGTAAACAACACAAATTTCGCTAGACTAAATCCTGCCTCGCCAAAGTACCGGCAAAAAACAATTGCCGAACGGCTTACTGAACGTTTTCCCCTCATCCCATACATTTTCACAATACAGAACAAGGGGAAAACATGGTTGAAGCCAGAGAGGTAATTGGTTTTTGCCGTCCTACTCTACAACATCCGACATATCATACATCCCCGCTTCTTTTCCCTTCAAGAACTTAGCCGCAGCAACAGCTCCCTTTGCAAAAACAGCTTTTGAATATGCAGTATGCTTAAATTCGATTACTTCATCTGTACCAGCAAATATAACTTCGTGGTCACCTACAATAGTACCACCACGTACAGCTGAGATACCGATATCTTTCTTCTTTCTCTTTTCTCTTACCTTAGAACGGTCAAATACATAATTGTATTCATTGTTTAGAGCTTCATTAATAGAATCTGCTAACATTAATGCAGTTCCAGATGGAGCATCTACCTTCTGATTATGATGTCTTTCCACAATTTCAATATCAAAATCATCTGCTAATACATGAGCAGCTTCCTTCAATAATTTACTTAAAATTGTAATACCTAATGACATATTGGCTGATTTGAATACCGCAACTTCGTTACCAGTTTCTTTAACTGCCTCAATCTGTTCTTCTGATAATCCTGTTGTACATACTACTACAGGAGTTTTTGTTCTCTTGCAGTAAGCTAGTAACTTATCAATTGCTTTTGGAGAACAAAAGTCGATTACTACATCCGCTTCCACATCACATGCATCAATATCTGTAAATACTGGATAACCATTGTCACGATTATCAACAATATCAATACCAGCAACGATTTCAGCGTTTTCATCTTTACGGACAATATCAGTGATAACCTGACCCATTGCACCGTTACATCCGTGCATTATTATTCTTGTCATGCTAAGAACCTAACCTTTCCATACTTTTTGTGTGTATCCTAATTATAGAAGTCCAACCTTCTTCATTTCCTGTTCAAGAACTGCTGCTTTTTCTGCAGACATTTCTGTTAATGGAAGACGTAAACCACCAACATTCATTCCCATTAAATTCATAGCTTTCTTTACTGGAATAGGATTTACTTCACTAAATAGGCTATGGACAAGAGATAAATATTTCATCTGTAATGCTAAACTTTCTTTCACATTACCTTCTAGGAATTTCGCAACCATATCATGTGTTTCCTTTGGTGCAACGTTAGCAAGTACGGAGATTACACCTTTTCCGCCTAAAGAAAGCACTGGAACAATCTGATCGTCATTCCCTGAATATAAATCTATTTTACCATCTGTATAATTCATAACATCCGCAACGAAAGAAATATCTCCAGTTGCTTCTTTGATAGATGTAATGTTCGCATTTTTTTCAAATAATTCTTTTACTGTAGCAGCCTCCATCTTACATCCTGTACGACTAGGCACATTATACATAACAACTGGGATGTTGATATTAGAAGCAATTTCTGTATAATGGGCTTTTAAACCTGCCTGTGTAGCCTTATTGTAATATGGTGTGACAATTAGAACTCCATCCGCTCCATCTTTTTCTGCCTGTTTGGATAGTTCTACTGCTGTACGGGTACAGTTTGAACCTGTTCCTGCAATCACAGGAATTCTTTTATTTACAATATCAATACATGCTTTAATTGTTTTTGAGTGCTCTTCTTCCGTCATTGTAGAAGATTCACCTGTAGTTCCACATATAATGATGGAATCTGTTCCATTTTTAATTTGATACTCTAACAGTTCTTCTAATTTTTCATAATTAACATCTTGATTTTCTTTCATTGGTGTAACAATCGCAACACCTGAACCTGTAAATATAGCCATAATTGACCCTCCTATTAAATTTCCGATGCAGTAGTACCCTCTTCGCCACACTTGCAATAATTTTTTCTACTATAATTTATGATAGTTTCTTCCTTTTTGACATTAATAAAGCCGACTTAAAAAAGTCGGCTCCTAAAGAAATTTTGCAAAATCAGGCATAATCCTTTAGGTAGCACTCCATCAAATGATGACAGTCACATAATTATTCATTATGTGCCCAGACTTTACCTTCTAGGATAGCAAAACCTTCGGCATCGTTTCCTTTCGGCTGCCTTCATCCACGCCTATCTATGTCCAGCAGCTTACTCATAAAAAATGCGCCTCTACCTTAATTGAAAATTTTCTTAATATTTGTTTTTTTTAATGTTAGCACTCTAGTTTTACTTTGTCAATACAGTCTTACTCTTTAATTGGGCGAATTTCGGATATAATATCCACATACTCTGCTAATTCGTCAGAGAGTTTCTGACCTGTCATTACAAGTCTAACGTAATCGTCTCTCAATTGAATGAGTTTTATCACATCCTCAGTTGTTATAATACCCAATTCAATGAGACCTAATACCTCATCTAAAACCAGTACGTCACAACCACCTGTCTCAATTACTTTCCTTGCAAAATTAAATCCATTGATAATATTTTCCTTTTCTTCGTTCTGCTGTTCTTCTGATAAGTCCAAATAAAATTCTTCTTCTTTCTCAAATCGGAACAGCTTAATATCTGGTTCGAGCTTACTTAGAAAAGAAAATTCTTCTGCATCCTTGCCCTTAAGAAATTGGATTATAATCACTTCGTATCCCATACTTGCCGCACGAATGCACTGTCCGACTGCTGCTGTTGTTTTTCCTTTTCCAGTTCCGCAATAAACCTGAACTATTTTCTTATTCATCTTAAGCCTCCTGATGACAACCTAGTAAAAGGTTATGTATGAAGTACTCTACATAATTGAAACAGTTCTTATTGTATCACATACGAATGAAAAAATCTATTATTTTATAGGATTTGCATATTCACGTGAATATCAAGGCTTAGTCTTCGCCCAGATACTCCAGCTTACTAACAGAAACTTCGTAAGCTATACGTTTCTCTACTTCATCCTCATTAATCTTTTTCTGATATTCCCTGCTTTGAATTCTACCCCAAATCTGAATGTGTCCGCCAACCTCAAATTTTTCTGCATAACGAGCGTTACGTCCCCAGCAGATGCATGGAATATAATCAGATTTTCCGTATGGTCTATTTACAGCAAGCAACAAGTCTGCAATTTCTCTTCCTAAAGGTGTTTTTCTGTAAATTGGATGTTTACAGATAAATCCATCTAAAAAGATATAATTAGGTTTTTGGCTTACATAGTCATCGTCGCATATAGTAATTTCCCTTACAAACACAGAAAGCATTAAACGATTTCTATTTTCCTCATGTCTATTGTAAGAACGGAACTGGCCCGTAATTTCAATATTTTTACCGTCTAAACTTTCTTTTACATCAACCAATCTGTCAGACACCATAAGTGGAATGATATCGTCTGAATTACTTAAGCGATTTACTTTTACGTCTAAGATATAAAATCCTTCCCCAAATACGTCATGGCTGTGTTTATAATCCCCAACAACCTTTCCTGCTATTGTCACCTGATTGTTTTCAAATATTTTATCTGTCATTATTGTATAACTCCTCTCTTTTTCTGTTTAGCTGCGCTAAAAATGTATTTCCATATATTTCCTTTATCAATATATGCTTGCCATTCCCATTTTAGAACAAAAGTCTTGTAAATTTTTTCGTATGTGTTACAATGTTTAAGTTAAAGCTTACACTTGTAAACACAAGGAGGTCGCTATGATAACTACAAGAAAAGATGTAAGAAATATAGCTATAATTGCCCATGTTGATCATGGTAAAACAACACTAGTTGACGAATTACTAAAACAAAGTGGTGTTTTTCGTGCCAATCAAGTAGTAGGGGAACGCGTTATGGACTCTAACGATATTGAAAGAGAACGCGGAATCACAATACTTTCCAAAAACACAGCAGTTGTATACAATGACGTTAAGATAAATATTGTTGACACCCCTGGACATGCTGATTTCGGCGGCGAAGTCGAACGTGTTCTAAAAATGGTAAATGGTGTTGTATTAGTTGTGGATGCCTTTGAAGGTCCAATGCCACAAACCAAATTCGTTTTAAGGAAGGCTTTAGAATTAGATCTTCCTGTTATCGTTTGTATAAATAAAATTGACCGTCCTGAAGCTCGTCCTTCAGAAGTTGTTGATGATGTTCTTGAACTTTTCCTTGAACTTGATGCAAATGATGAACAACTTGACTGTCCATTTATCTTTGCTTCCGCGAAAGGCGGATTTGCAATGGAAGAACCAGATGGTGATCCAGTGGACATGAAACCATTATTTGAAAAAATTATTGATTATATTCCTGCGCCAACTGGAGATCCAGATGCAGATACTCAAGTTCTAATTAGTACCATTGATTACAATGAATATGTTGGTCGAATTGGTGTCGGTAAAATAGACAACGGTACGCTAAAGGTGAATCAGGATGTTGTAATCGTAAATCATCATGAACCAGATAAATTTAAGAAAGTTAAGATTAACAAATTGTATGAATTTGATGGTCTTAAAAAAGCAGAAGTTGAAACTGCTTCCATTGGCTCTATTGTTGCCATATCCGGTATCACTGATTTACACATTGGTGACACGATTTGCTCCCCCGAAAATCCTGTACCAATTGAATTTCAAAAAATATCAGAGCCAACTATTTCTATGAACTTTATGGTTAATAACAGTCCATTAGCTGGTAAAGAAGGAAAATTTGTAACATCAAGACATTTACGTGAAAGACTTTTCAGAGAACTTAACACAGACGTTTCTCTTCGTGTAGAAGAAACAGATAGTACTGAAAGTTATAAAGTGTCCGGCCGTGGTGAATTGCATCTTTCAGTATTAATCGAAAATATGCGTCGTGAAGGTTATGAATTTGCTGTTTCAAAAGCAGAAGTTATCTACCATAAAGATGAAGACGGCAAGTTGCTTGAACCAATGGAACGTGCTTACATTGATGTTCCTGAAGAATTCTCTGGTTCCGTTATTGAAAAGTTAAGCCAACGTAAAGGTGAACTTCAAAACATGTCACACGCAAATGGCGGATACCAACGTCTAGAATTCTTAATTCCAGCAAGAGGCCTTATCGGCTACCGTGGTGAATTCATGACAGATACTAAAGGTAATGGTATTATCAATACAATGTTTGAAGGTTTCGGTCCTTATAAAGGTGATATTCAATATCGTAAAACTGGCTCCCTCATTGCTTTTGAATCTGGTGAATCAATCACTTATGGACTTTACAACGCTCAAGAACGTGGTACTTTGTTCATTGGCCCTGGTGAAAAAGTTTATTGTGGTATGATTATTGGACAAAATGGAAAAGCCGAAGATATTGAAATCAATGTTTGTAAAAGCAAAAAGTTAACAAACACAAGATCCTCTGGTGCCGATGAAGCACTTCGTCTAACACCACCTAAGGTTTTGAGCTTAGAGCAGGCATTAGAATATATTGATACCGACGAATTACTTGAGGTAACCCCATGTTCCTTAAGAATACGAAAGAAAATTTTAGATGGTACAGAACGTTATCGTGCCAAAAAAAATGGTAAATAGTCATTTGTAATTAGAAAGGTGTTGCACTATGTAGCACCTTTTCATATTATCTCCCACTATATTATTTCCACTTTTATTCTTTAGTAATTCTATATAAACATCTCTTAAAAAAATCCTCTTAGCATCTAGTATCTAGTAAACTGCGCTAATATATAATTTCATACCAACGCGAATATATTGTAACATTTCTATTATGATTTTTCCATATGATAGAAAAAAAAGTGATTGATCAAAATCGTCTTGTTTCGACTTTATTCGACATGATTCGAGTGTATCAGATTCGCTTTATCTAATTTCTGCATTACTTTATTTTTACTATATTTGTATTGCCTTAGCTATTTTATGTACAAATAAGGCATAGCATTACTTATTTTGTATGCTATGCCTTAAAAATTCTTTGCATGAATCGTTCCATAGAATGACCATCCAAAAAATGAAAACTATTTGTTTTGAAACTATTTATTTTCTTGTAGTCAAATGAATTGGAGTTGATTACAGCCGCTACTTCTTCACTTTTTTTCACAACTTTCCCTGGTACATAGGAAACATAGTCTTCATAAAATCCTCGGCCTTCTTGACTGAATGTTTCTAAATCATATGCATAGAAAATCATAGGACGCTCTAATACACAGTATTCAAAGATAATGGATGAATAATCTGTTATTAACATATCACTTACAAATAAAAGTGTATTGATGTCATCATAAGACGATACATTGATACAGCGTTCAGTATCTTTCCCCTTATAATGGCTTGCTACAAAAGGATGTAATTTAATCAGATATACAATATCTTTGGCTGTATTGCCTTCTAGGTATTCTACATCCAGCATCATCCTCGGGTTATCCACTTCCTGATCACGAAATGTCGGTGCGTATAAAACAAGTTTCTTTCCCTTAAGCTGTGAATACTGCTGGTAGAACCTGGATACCTTTTCATTTTTGACTTCTTCGGAAAACAGCTCATCCGTTCTTGGAAGTCCCCATATATATACACAATCTTCCTTTATACCAAATGCCCCTGCATATTGTTTCTTGGTATACTCAGAGTTAACAACTAGATGTGTGATGTTCTGATTCGCCCTTTTTTCTAGCCGTTTCACTTCTCCTACATTGGCATCCTGTCCAAACTTCTTGATGGTTCCTGTTCCATGCCATAGTTGAACTACCTTCACATCTTTAGAAAAACGAAGATAAGCCATCGGCAAAAAGACATTGTCCATCAAAATATATGAGGCTGTGGCCAAATGATACGCTTTTACTAGAAAGAATGAACAAAACGCCTTAAACACATGTGTCTTAGCATTTTCCCTATCTTCTTTTTTCATATATATATACTGGTACTTATCTGTCCTTTTTTTCAATGCTTCCACTACAACTCCTACACTGCTTCCCGCACTGCCATCATGAGTCATAACACAAAACACTTTATTTTTCTTTCTGGGAAACAATCGAAAGAGATAAAAGAACGCTGCAAATATCCAATATCCTATTTTCTTTTTCATTCTGTTACTACTCCTTTATAAGGACTGTATAAGTTCTATTACTTGTTTTGCTGCATTTCCTTGATCAAAGGTATTAAACTTGTCTGCAAATGCTTCATACTTCTCATTCCACTCATCCACCTTATAGTTTAAAATCTGAGAAATCAACTCATCGGTTGTTTGTGATATAGGACCTGGAATCTCTGAAAAGTAATCAAAATAGAACCCTCTAAGCTCATCCTTATATTCTTTTAAATCGTACGCAAAGAAAAACATAGGTCGTTTTAATATACTAAAATCGAACATAACCGATGAATAATCCGTTATCATATAATCGGAAATTAAATAAAGATCTGCAATATCAATTTTGTAATCAAAAGAATATACAAACCCTTCATATGGAGTCCAATCAATTGCATCTTGTACTAAATAGTGGCATTTCACAAGGAAAACATAGTCTTTGGATAGTGCCTCTTTTAATTTGTCATAATCTAAAGCCTGATTGAATTTATAACGATTATTACCGTAAAACTCATTGTCTCTCCATGTTGGCGCATACAAGATTACTTTTTTATCTGTAGGAATACCATATTCCTTTTTTAGCTTAATAATCTGATCTTCTGTATTTTTGAGAAAAAGAACATCGTTACGAGGATACCCATATTCCAGCATTTCTTTATGGAAATCAAAACATCTTGTAAATACTTCTGAACTAAAACGGTTCTGTGAAATAAGGTAATCCCACGTTTGACTATTCTTTCTAAACTTCTCTTTATACTCTTCTAAACTAGATTCTCCATCCATATGAATACTTTCCATATCCAACGCTAATTTCTTAAGGGGAGTACCATGCCAGGTTTGAATATACTTCGTTTCTTTTCTCTTCCTAATGAATTCTGGGAACCTTGAATCACTAATCCAAATTCCTGCAATGGCTATATAATAGAAATAAGCCAAACGCAAGCGCTTTACCTTTTTTGCATTTCCAGGTACCTTAGTCTCTGTATTTTCAAGACTATATACACAGAGATATTTCTTATCAAGTCCCTCTGCTGCCATATGTTCATAAATTGCTTTCGGATTCCCTGTATAATTTCTTCCAACATTACTTTCAAAGAAAATAACCTTTCTCCTTACTGGTAACAGCATTCGCATTACCCAGTAAACACAAAGTAAAACTTGCTTTCCTGTTTTCTTAATTAAATTTTTCATTCTACACCTTCACAATGTAATGAGTCATAAATATCTGCGATGGAATCACAATAGAATGACGGTTTAAACTCTGTAGTCTTCAAATCCTCTTCCTTTGCTTCTCCAGTAAACACAAGAAGAGTATCCACGTTGGCATTGATACCGCAAGCAATATCCGTATAAAGCCGATCTCCTATGACAACCGTTTCTTCTTTACTGAATCCTGTCTGTTCTAAACACATATCCACTATGATTGGATTCGGTTTTCCAACATACAACGGTTTTCGTTTCACTGCTTTCTCAAGGAAATCACAAATTGCTCCACAGTCTGGTACATATCCAAAGCCTACTGGACAAACCAGGTCTGGATTGGTCGCAACATAATCTAATGTTCTAGTTTCTAATAGTTCACAGGCATTTCTGACTTTTTCATAATTAAGCTCATTATCAAAACCCACTACAACAGCAGCGATATTATCCTCAATTTTTTCAGTTACAGACAATCCGAAACTTTTTAGTTCCATAACAAAAGATTCTGTTCCTACTACAAAAAGCAGCTTATCACCATATTGCTGCTTTAAATATAACGCAGTAGCGTAAGAAGATGTCACAAAATTAGTTTTATCCACATGGACACCCATTTTTAAAAATTTTTCAACATAGTCTGAAATACCTTTTGTGGAATTGTTGGTAATAAAAACATATTTACCATTTTGCTTTGTTACTTCTTCAAAAAACTCCATGGCACCATCAAACAGACTGGCATCAAAACCTATTGTTCCATCTATATCTAGTAAGAACAGTTTTTTATTCTTCATTTCATTGCTTAACTTGATCATTCTATTTTTTACCTATTTGTAAATCATTTTTAATCTTAGTTGTAGAGATCCCTTCTGTTCTTGGTAAGTATATAACTTCACAATAATCTTTTAAGAAGTCAAACTGACCTTTCCAGTCGTCTCCCATTACAAACACATCTACATTATTATCTTGAACATCTTTAATTTTCTGTTCCCATGTGTATTCAGGAATTACTTCGTCTACATATTTAATTGCTTCCAAGATTGTTTTACGATCTTCATAACAATGATAAGCTGTCTTATGTTTTAATGCGTTAAATTCATCAGAAGATAATACTACTATCAGATAATCTCCTAATTCTTTTGCTCTTCTTAGTAAGTTGATATGACCAACATGTAATAAATCATAAGTTCCATAAGTAATTACTTTTTTCATTTTTAACGTTCCCTTCTATTCTCTATCTTTTATCGTATTTCGTTTCCTATAAGTTAAAAAAGTGGGATTTCACTTAACCCCACTTTTTCTTACATGAATTATCCACGAATTCTATTCAGTGCGCTAAAGATTGCCCTTATTGAAGCTCTTGTAATATTTGAACTGATACCAACTCCATATGTTACTTTCTTAGTATCCATATCCATCATATGAATATAAGCTGCTGCCTGAGCATTAGAACCTGAGTTCAGGGCATGCTCTGAATAATCTAATATCTTAATATTAACCCCTAATGAAGATTCTAAACATGCTTTTGTTGCATCAATTGGACCATTACCAGTTGATTCAACTGTTTTTTCTTCACCATGGTCTGTATATACTAATGTAAGTTTTGTATCAAACTTATCGTCTGTATCTGATACATCTTCCACTTTGCATCTTCTGAAATGAAGAGGTTCTTTCTTATCAATATACTGCTTTTTAAACTCTTCCATAATGGTTTCAGGTGCTACTTCTCCATGAAGCTCTGCAATCACTTGGATGACATCTGCAAATTCTTTATGCATTCCTTTCGGAAGTTTGAAGCCAAAATACGTATCCATAACAAAGGCAACTCCGCCTTTACCTGACTGGCTGTTAATTCTTACGATAGGCTCATATTTTCTTCCTACATCAGACGGATCAATTGGTAAATATGGAACTTCCCAATGTTCCTGTCCTCTATCCGCCATAGCTTTTACACCTTTATTAATTGCATCCTGATGTGAACCTGAAAATGCAGTAAATACTAATTTTCCTGCATATGGATGACGGATATGTACTGGTATCTTATTACAACGTTCGTAAACATCAATAGCTTCATTTACGTTTTCCAAATCTAATTCTGGATTAATACCTTGTGAAAACATGTTGTAAGCTATGTTCAATATATCTACATTACCTGTTCTTTCACCATTACCAAACAGTGTTCCTTCAATACGGTCCGCTCCTGCCAATAAAGCAAGTTCTGCTGCTGCAACAGCCGTACCACGGTCATTATGCGGATGAACACTTAATATGACTGCTTCACGATTCTCAAAATGTCTAGACATCCATTCAATCTGATCTGCGTATACGTTAGGTGTATTCATCTCCACTGTCGCTGGTAAATTAATGATTACTGGTTTTTCCTTAGAGCCCCCCCATGTACGTACTACGGTATCGCAAACATCTAATGCAAAGTCAAGTTCTGTTCCAGTAAAACTTTCTGGTGAATACTCTAATACTAAATTGCCATCGAAGTCTTTTGCGTATTCCTTAACCCAATTAGTTCCATCTACTGCGATTTGCTTAATCTCTTCCCTGCTCATGCCGAATACAACATCTCTTTGTAATGTAGAGGTGGAATTATAAATATGAACAATTACATTCTTAATACCTTCAATAGACTCAAATGTTCTCTTAATTAAATGTTCACGACACTGTACTAAAACCTGAACTGTTACATCATCTGGTATTAAGTCACGTTCAACTAATTGTCTAAGAAAATCATATTCTATCTGAGATGCGGATGGGAAACCAATCTCAATCTCCTTAAACCCAATCTTTACTAAGTAGTTAAAAAATTCAATTTTTTCTTCTACTACCATAGGTTCAATCAAAGCCTGATTACCATCTCTTAAATCAACACTACACCATACTGGTGCTTTCTGAATTTCATTATTAGGCCACTGACGGTCTGGTAAATCAACTACTGGTACACGTTTATATCTTTTATAATTTAACATATTAAATTCGCTCCTTTTTAATCATTGTACTTTTCCTGCTGAAATAATTCATGCATTCTGCTTTATTCCGGAGTCGATAAATCACGCTGTACATCTTGATTATAAAGAGCGTTATACTGTCAATTCTAGCCCCATTCGTATCACTATCCTTTTCCTTTTTGTTGCGTATTTCATTATATCACCAGAAAAATCATTACGCAACCCTTAACTTTCCAGTACTTTTTCCTCTATCTGTTCACCCAAACCCTGTTCTACCAGTGTTTTTAGTGCCTGTAATGCTTCTACTTCATCTGCCCCTTCACAGATTAATTCAAATTCACTTTTATATCTTAATCCGACCGATAGGACCCCTAAAACACTTTTTGCATTCACTTCACTCTTCTCATATCGAATTGTGATAGCCGCACTAAATTTCAACGCTTCCGTGCAGAAACGTCCTGCTGGTCGTAAGTGCAATCCCAACGGATTACGCAACGCAACCTTTGCACATACCATAATAATCCCCCCTATAAAGCTAGCTTAAAACTTCCCCCTTATTAATTAATCCCACTGATTACTCTTCTTCTGTTTCTTCCTCCTCATCCTTCGGAACATCCGGCGTTTCCACTGGTGTTTGAGAAGGTACTGTATCAGGTACAACACTTGGTTTTATCTCAGGAATTTCCTCCTTGTTATCATTTTCAGGTTTCTCTGAGACAAGAGGTTCATCAATCATAGATTCAACTACTTTCACAGATATCTTAATATCCCCTTTTTGTGAAACTCCCTCAGGATAAGTAAGTCTTAAATATAATTTGTGTCTGCCTACTCCGACATCTGTTAAATCAATGGTTGGATTTAAGTCTTCTGCACTTACCCCTTCAAGCTCACTCTCAATTCCGGTCAACGTTACACTATATACTGTATTCGTTCCTAAAAACTCTGTGCTTAATCCATCACGTAAATTTAGAACCCTTATATCTGACTGTCTTATTTCAAAAGTTTTTTCGACCATTTTTTTTATTGTTACCTTAACAACAAGATTCTCAAGCTCAGGATCTACAACCGATACTCCATAAGGAAGTAAAAGATCATGAACTGAAATTGTATACTCCTTATCGGCTGTAAGGCCAGTGATATCAATTGGTATTGGTAAACTTGAAATACCATCCAGTTTATCGCTGTCACCTTTTACTTCAATTTCCTGTGGCTCATAAGCAGCCTCAAAAAAGTGATATCCCTCTGCTACTGCTCCAGTTGTTTCAACTACTACTGGAATACTCTTTGTATTCTGAATAGTAACCCTTGCTGTTACTTGACTATTTGAGAACGTTAATTTTTCCGACGATATTTCTACACCATTTTGATTGTATGCTTTTGGTACAACTGTTTTCGTAACATCAGAACTTGCTCCATTAATATCAACTGTTACCTTAATATCTGCTATCTTTCGAATCAAAGATTCTGCGCCAGACACTTCAAGAATAACAGGTGAAACCTCAGCCTTACCAATGGCATAACCAGGTGCACAATTGCCAACTGTATCCACTTTTATAGAAAAACTCTCTTTTACGATATCTTCTAATGAAATCGTCATGGTACTGATTTTTCCCATTATAATCTGGATGTCCTGGGTTTTGGTACATTCTACATTTATTTTCACTGTATCAAACGGTGGTGTCAACTGGGCTAAATCAGCAGTCGCCAAAAAGTCTGTCTTCTTAAGCTTTTCTAACTGACTTCGCTTTCCTGACACCGTAAAATCTACTGTATCACCAGAAATCACTTCAAAAGCCTTCTCCTTAGAGGTTAATGTACTTGCATTCAAAACCTGCACCGGCACATTGGTAAATGTCCTGGTCTTAACAGGATCATCTACATTCACAATAACTACCCATAAAAATGCAGCTAGACAGAGTGATAAAATTTTAATCCAAAGATTATTTACCAGCTTTTCCTTCATCCTTCTGTCTCCCCTTCCACAACTTACGCTTTTTCTTTGTTTCCGTGCCTGCTCCAGACATTTGATTTAACTTGCTTTTTAGATAGTCTCCATCAACTCCACGGATTAGCTCTCCGTCTAAAGCAATGGAAACATTTCCAGTTTCTTCAGAAACAATAATGGTAAGGCTGTCTGTCACCTCACTAATTCCGACACCAGCACGATGTCTTGTTCCAAGTTCTTTGCTAAGTGCCATATTATCTGATAATGGCAGATAACATGTTGCGGCTGTAATTCTATTTTCACGAATAATAACAGCTCCATCATGTAATGGTGTGTTATGTTCAAAAATATTAATCAGAAGCTGACTGCTTATTACGGAATCTAAAATAATTCCAGTTCTTTCATACTCCTGAAGCGGTACTTCATTTTGTAAAACAATCAACGCCCCTGTTTTGGTTTTTGCTAACTCAAATGTTGCTTTTACAATATCATTAATAATCTTTGTTTCACTTTTTTCAACATTTGTCTTATTATCATCAAATGGCATTAAGGAGCGGAAAATATCTTTTCTTCCGATCTGTTCCAAGGCGCTTCGAATTTCAGGCTGGAACACAATTACAACAGCAGTGGTAAGGAATGTAATAGATTTACTGAAAATCCACAAAATTGCGCTCATATCCAATATAACCGCAATAAACCAGAATACAAGAAGAACTATTATTCCTTTCACAAGCATCCATGCCCTTGTAGTCTTAATCCATATAATAATGTGATATAAAGCAAATGCAATGATTATGATTTCTAAAATATCAATAACCGTCATATCTGGAAGAATCAATCCTCCAAAATATTTACTCATAAAGTTCTTAATGGTTTCCATCCTTACCTCTTTCCATGGCACTTGCCATTCCAATCAACCTGTTCCAATTCGCTTTGCTATTCTTCGTCTGGCTCCATATCTACCTTGTCAGATTCTTCTTGACTTACTCCATTAATTCTTTTTACATCCTTTTTCGGTACTGTAATTTTTACTTTTGGTACGGCCTTTACATAGTAATAATAATCATCGTCCTCAAACTGTGTATACTCTACAGTGGAATAATCCAGATTCAACCGAAAGAACTGAATTACATATACGATAAGTCCTGATATGATGCTCCCTACTAATATAAAAGTCAGCTTTGTGGTAACTGTCATGACCATTCCACCAATCAGAAAAGCTAGAATATTAATTACCATTCCAGCTAGTATTGCAAGATGAAATGCATAATCCATTGATAAATTTCGTATGAAATACGTGAAAAGCAGAACAATTCCAAATGCTACAATTGTTAATATCATCTCTTTGTTGCTTATCAAGTGGTCTACCACATATTTATAAACACCTAGTATGTCTTCAACTGAAGTTCCGTTTGCAACAAGATTTGCTCCTTTAATAATCTTAAACAAGTAGAACACTACAATCCCGCAGCTCATAGGAATAATTGCAATTGGTCCTGATATTAATCCTAGTAAAATAGGAATCACAAATGGTATTTTCATCATATATAGAACTGGCATTGCCAACACAATGTATCCGGATTTTGGCATAAAACGTATACATAAAAAATACAAAATCAAGAATAGCATGATAACAATTACAGATAGGGCAAGAGAAACATAATATACATGTAATGTAGTAAATAGAACAGCTATTAAGACTAAAATAACATCTGGCAATATAGCACCTACTACAGATAATGCTGCAACTACAATTACATTGTTAAGTCTTGGGTCATAGCCTAAATTTTGATTTATTAACGTAAATACAACAAATGAAACTATAAATTTTAATACAGGCCGAATAAATCTCCCATTTCTCGCATAAAAACGGTTTAACTTTTCTCTGAATTCTAATAAATTGGTCATTCTGTTCCTCCTACCTCAGCTCACTTTCTTCACTATATAAGCATCTAAGATTCTTTAAATGCTTTTTGTAATTTTTCATCTTCTTCCTTGCTCTTTCATAGTTAAAGTAACTGATTATTCCAGTTATAAAAGAGTAGAACAAAAGCAGAAACAGATAACCAAATATTATATAGACTGCTATTGACTTATATGCTATGGTTGTAATATTGTCCAAAATATATTCTGATTGATATACTAATATTGACAATAGCACTAGTAAATACCCTAGCGTAACACATACCATTGATTTCAAAACCTGATATCTTATATAATCAACCCGATAATATCGGTCCATTTTTAGCGCTTCTTTTCCATCATACTCTTCAAATAGAGCAATTTTTGTCATTAATCTGATTTTGTTCTCATTTAACATAATCCACCTCCGAGGGTATCATTTAATAGTATAACATATTTTGTATTTAAATACGACCCCTTTTTATGAAGATTCTATGACTAAATAACATTCCTTTATAGAAAAAAGACCCTTAAGCACATTAAATGTGACTAAGAATCTTTTTCTATTTTATTCCTATTTTATAAAGCCTTTTGCACTTAATTCTTATGCTTTTACTTCTTCTAATGTTACATTGTCAATATAAACATTATGAGTCGTTGTGATTTGTTTTCCTCCAACAGCTCCCATGGAGAATGATAAACGAGCTGCTTCATCGGATTTACTTTCCATCTTGAACTTTACAGTATATTTCCGATAAGCATTTGTTAATTTGGCTATCTTGGAACCTGAGTATCCAGTCCAGTCATTATCACTGCTGCCATTATGCTGAATTGCGTACATAATGTCACGTCCACCAGCTAAATCTGTTTTCGCTTCAAATGTTAACTCATACCATTTACCATTTACTAAATTAATGCCATCTTGCATTAACTGAATCTTCCAGTCCTGATCACCTGTATCTTTGATTTCAAATACTGCTGCCTGATTTTCTTTCTGGCTATCAACTGTGTAAGATACTTTAGATGAGATACCACCATCTACAAATGGTGTCCATCCTGCAAAGTCGTTGATAAAGTCACCATTTACTAAAAGACCGTCATCGGCAAGTCTTACATTATCAATGTAAGTAACTCCTGCGTTACCTAATGCAAAGATTAAGTCTTTCTCTGTTACATCTTTTCCAGTTTCAAACTTTTGTTTGAACTGGAATTTATTCGTTGTTAATGCAAATTTGAATTTCTGTCCTGCAATTCTTACTTCGATGTCTTTTGCCTTATCTGCATATGCGGCGAATGTTAAGACATATGTTTTGCCACCAGTGATAGCAACATCTTGTTTCACAAGTACATCATCTAATGCTATACCTTTTGATGCACTGACCATAAGTTCACGTCTACCATTATCATTGGTAACGCTAACAGATGCATCACCTTTTTTAGTTACAGTCCAGTACTGCATTCTTCCTGGGCCTTCTTGGAATTCACCATTATATACGTAGTTACCATCCGCTAAGATTGTTTTTGCTGGTGGTTTAATTTCTGTCTGTCCTGTTTTGATAAGTTTTACGTTGCTGATGTAAACAGTTGCTTTTGAGCCTTGATTTCCTAAGTTGTACTCTAAACGTCCGTTTGCATCGCTGTCTTGTTCCATAGTAAATTCATATGAGAAAGATTGTTTTTCCTTTGTTAATTTTACAGTTGTATCGTTAAAGTAACGGATATAGCTGTTATCTGGGCCAGAAATATCTGTAATCATGGTACGAGCTTCATCTGCGTATGCATCAAAAGATAATTTGTATGTTCCGCCTTTTTGCATTGGAAGATTTGGCTGTACAACCTGAACGGAATAATCTACAGAACCTGCATCTGTTGTCTTAATAACCATTTGTCCATTTTCAAATGTTACTTTACCAACACCGCCGTTGGCGTATTTTTCGCCCCAGTCAATGTCATCTGCTAAGTTTTCCTGTTTTGTGAAATCACCATTGACAATGTAGTTACCGTTTTTATCTGGCTCTCTTAATACTACCTGTGGTTTCTCTGGTCTTTGTACATTTTCGTCATAGCTGTCTTTCTGATATACTTTTACATAGTCGATCATGAATTTCGCATTGTCAAAGTTTGTAGTTGCATCTGGGTTTCCTGGCCAGTTACCACCTACTGCTAAGTTAAATTGAAGATAGAAGAACTGATCGAATGGTGCTGGATAAGTTACTTCCCCTTTTCCTTCTGTTGCTGTATACCAGTCATTTACTTTATTGATTAACTTTCCATCTACATAGAAACGCATTTCATCTGGTTCCCATTCAAGACCATATACATGATAATCATCAACTAAAGTACCTTTGTCTAATACATAAGTTCCCTGCTGTTCTTTGTGTGGATTACCGTAATGAATTGTTGCATAGGATTTATTAGGTTCATGTCCTAACAGTTCCATAATGTCGATTTCACCACATCTTGGCCATTGTCCGTAGAAGTTCTCTTCTCTTGGCATCATCCAGATCGCTGGCCATAAGCCTTGTCCCTTAACACCTTTTGCTTTAATTTCAAACTTTCCATATTTGAAATCCTGTTTTGCCTTAGATGTTACTTTACCAGATGTATACCAAACCTGTTTTTTACCGTCAACTGTCTTTGTTGTTTTATTGGCTTTAATAACAAGTTTTCCATCTTTTACATAAATATTGTCTTTGGAATCTGTGTATTCCTGTAATTCATTGTTTACCCAGCCTGGTTCATGTGTTTCATAATTCCAGTTTTTCATGTTAAGCTCATTACCATCAAAATCATCTTTAAATACAAGCTTGTATGGGTCTGTTGATGCTGGTTTTGACTTAACAGTTACCTTACATGTCTTAGCAATTCCGCTTCCGTCAAGTGCTTTTACCGTAATTCTTGCTGAACCTACACCTTTGGCTGTCACTTTTCCAGTAGAAGTAACACTTGCAACTTTGCTGTTAGATGATGTAAAGGAAACTTTTTTATATGTAGCTGTGCTTGGTTTCACAGTGGCCTTTAAAGCAGCTGTTTTGCCTTTTGTTAAAGTTAAGGAAGTTCTGTTAAGTGTAATACTTGAAACCTTAATTCCTACCTTTACTGTAATACTATCTTTTTTGCGGTTCATGCTTTCGACAGTAATTCTAGCAGAACCACTTCGTAAAGCTTTTATCTTTCCTTTTAAAGAAACAGTAGCTACTTTTTTGTTACTGCTTGTAAATTTTACTTTCTTACTTGTAGCATTTTTAGGTGATACTTTATATCCAAGTGTATAAGTAGCGCCTTTTTTCATAACGAAAACCGATGTAGATGGCTTCGTAATTTCAACTTTTGTAACGCTTACTTTCTTCTTAGTCGCTGCACTTACCGTTACATTTGTATGGCAAATACTAAGAACCAAAGCAAGAGACATTAAAATCGCGATTTTTTTCATCCATGTTCTCTTCATAATTCGATATACCTCCTTTATTTATAAATGAAGTTTATCATTATTTACATTGTGTATATATCATAGAATTTTTAAATTTATCAAAATATTTTCTCCTATTCTGTAATGTATATTGTATAATAATATCATTCAACTAAGCATGATATTTAGGAATAGATTAGGAGAAGAAGTATGAGTGATTTTAAGATAAATAAAGAATTGTCAGACTCCCTATTAAACCACCAGGAAGAAGGCTTAGTTCACAGTCCATACGAGAAAGAATTAGCTTTTTATTCTGCCGTTCAGTCCGGTGATATTAAAAAAGTAAATCGCATTATGACCCCATTAACCAGTGAGGGCTTAGGCATGCTTTCTAAAAAGCCACTTAAGAACCTGCAATATCATCTTGTTATATCAATCGCACTCATAACTCGTTTCTGCATAGAGGGCGGATTAGACCAGGAAAGTGCATATAGTTTAAGTGATTTATTTATCCAAAAAACAGATCTATGTGAAACCGAAGAAGCGATTACCCTTTTACATAGGCAAATGATTCATGAATACACCAAACGAATGGCGCAAATTCCTAAAAACAGGGCAAATTCCAAACCTGTTGTCTTATGTTTGGATTACATTCATAAAAACTACCACTCACCCATTACATTAAATGAAATCGCGGAGCATGTAAATTTGAATGCGTCTTATTTATCCAGCCTTTTCAAAAAAGAAATGGGGCTAACTATATTCCAATACATTTCTCAGACTCGATTAGAAGCTTCTATGAATATGTTAAAGTTCTCTGATTATAGCTATGCGGATATCAGCAATTATTGTGGCTATAGTTCCCAAAGCCACTTTACCTATTGTTTGAGAACTCATACTGGCTTAACTCCAAAACAGTACCGTGACAAGTACTACTCTTCTAATTGGAGAAAATAATTAAAGAAAATAATCTAATAGAAAACAAAATATCTTGATATAATTCACCCTTTCTAACTGATATAGTAATCTCATAGACAAGGCGGAGAGTTATCTCCTCCTTGCTCCAAAATAACCCCCCCTTATTTTAAATATATTAACCACTAAAGGAGATGATTCCCATGCGAATCTTTGAAAACTACCAAAGAGGGATCAACTTAGGCGGATGGATTTCCCAGCCTTTAGCATATGACTCGGAACACTATGATACATTCATTACTGAAGATGACATTAAAGATATTGCAGAGATGGGTTTCGATCATATCCGCCTTCCAGTTGATTACGACATTATACAAAATGATGACGAGACATTTATTGAATCTGGAATAAAACATATTGATGACTGTATCTCATGGGCTACAAAATATAACCTGCATATGATATTAGACTTACATAAAACTGCTGGCTATGTTTTTGATGATCAGGAATCATCCAGTTCATTCTTCACTGACATTAGATTACAGGATCGTTTTGTAAACTTATGGATCAGCCTGGCTGCACGCTATGGAAAATATGAAGATATGCTGGCTTTCGAGCTCTTAAATGAAATCGTTGACAGCAATGTAGCAAAGCAATGGAATACACTTGCTAAGCGTTGCATTCTCGCCATCCGTAAACAAGCACCAACCATAAAAATACTATTAGGTGGCGTACAATCCAATAGTGTAAATGCTATTAAATTACTAGACCCACCTATCGATGAAAATATTGTTTTTAACTTTCACTGTTATGAGCCAATGATTTTTACACATCAGGCTGCTTACTGGGTTAAGGGTATGCCACCAGAATTAAAAATTGCTTACCCTCAGACTGCAGAAGAAATGGAAAAGGAAACTCGTAAAATTGATGCATTTTGTCCAAGTCCTTTATTTGAAATTAATGCAGTCGGCCAGCCATTCTTTGAAGTTCTATTCGGAGAAGCTATCCGTTACGCCGAAAAATATGATGTTCCATTGTACTGTGGAGAATTTGGTGTCATTGCATTAGCTGATCCCAACGACGCACTGGTTTGGTTTACCGACATAACTGCCATTTTCAAAAAATATGGCATTGGTTATGCAATGTGGAATTACAAGAATAAAGATTTTGGACTTGTTGATGATTTTATTAGTGTAAAAGATACACTTGTGAAAAAAATCATTTAGTCTTTCAGTAATCTTGACTAAATAGTTTGGGTGTCTCTTTTCACACTGGAGGAGGTATTCTTATGATTAAGAAATTTTTAGCTACTGCACTTTGTCTAGCAACATTGGTTTGTGGGGTACAAACTAACACGGTTAAGGTTGAAGCTGCAAGTCAGTATTATGGCAACTATTTCGGAATGGGGTTTGATTACATTGATGGAAACAACATGGAGGTTTCCAATGGCTGGTCAAACGGTGGGATGTTTGACTGTACCTGGAGTTCTAACAATGTAAAATGTAACAATGGCTTATTAAATCTAAGCATTAATAGAAACTGGAATGGTTATACTGGCGGAGAATACAGAACTAAACAGTCTTTTGGTTATGGTATGTATGACGTTAAAATGAAACCAGCTAAAAACGATGGTATCGTTTCTTCTTTCTTTACTTACACAGGTCCTTCAGATGGAACAAGATGGGATGAAATTGATATCGAATTCCTTGGAAAAGACACAACAAAAGTTCAATTTAACTACTATACCAATGGTCAAGGAAATCATGAGTATGTTTATAACTTAGGTTTTGATGCATCTCAAAGTTTCCATCAATATGGCTTCTTATGGTTACCAGGCCGCATTACTTGGTATGTAGACAACAGACCAGTTTACACTGCTTATAACAATATTCCTTCTGTTCCAGGACGTATCATGATGAACATCTGGAACGGCAAAGGTGTCGATGAATGGCTAAACCGCTATAATGGGGTTGCACCATTAACAGCACAGTATGACTGGGCTTCTTATACGAAAGTGAATTACTAAATAAAACATTACGAGTTTCCTTTTTACATAGAAAAAGAAGTGCTTGGGTAGTCTGGCACTTCTTTTTCATGTATCAGAATCTTACGCATCTATGATAGCATTAACCATTTCTTTATTTTCTAATAATCCGCATTCCTTAAACTTTTCATAAAATTCATCTTTTACAAAAAAATGACTTATCTATTTATTAAAACAACTGTTGTTTTGCCTCGTATCTGCTTCTACTAAATATTGAAACAACTATTCCAAAACGTAACGGCACCGAACTCCTTCGGTTATGATTTCATCGTCACACATTTCTCCATTTTCACGGAAACCGTACTTTCTGTAGATGTTCTTTCCGTGGATGTTTTCTGGTTCATAGGAAAGCCATATGTATTCTGCCGGTCCGTAAGGATAGGTTCGGACTAATTTCATAACTTCGTCTAATATTTGAGGGGCGTATCCTTTTCCTTGGAAGCGTTCGTCAATCATGAAACGCCATAGGCAGTAGTTATTTTTGATTGTGTCGGTTTCCTCTTCTTCGCCTACAGTTCGTTCCTTTTCCTATCATGACAAAACCGATAAGCTGAGCATCGGCATAAACCGCTAGAGGAAGTGCATTGTTTCCTTCATTTCTTGTTGCGTAGGCTTCCGGTGTTTGTCAATATAGTTGTCACTTTTCCTTTTTTATATGGAAGACTATGAGGCTTCCGCCTCATCATCCTCATTTCCTTTCTTTTCCATCCTTTCTGGGTTCAGGTAAACCTTTTCTGTCAATGTCCAGTCTTTAGTCTCTTTTAACCATTTTTCGGGATGTTTTGCCTTTGCTTCCTCATACACCTGTTTTCTTTTTTCTAATATTTCTTTATCCTCACCTTTATGCCGTTCAGCAGGGCTGACGTAGTTTATCCCACTATGCTTATGCTCTGTATTGTACCAGTTTACAAAATGCTGTACCTACCGTCTCACTTCTGCCAGACTGCTGAATCCTTTTGGCTGGTAGTTTGGTCTACATTTCAGTGTTTTAAAGATGCTCTCGGCATATGGATTGTCATTGCTTACTCTTGGTCGGCTGTTTGATGGCACTATTCCAAGGGCATATAGTGTCTCCAGCATAGTTGCCCCTTTCATTGGGCTTCCATTATCTGAATGTAACACTAATACACCATCGCCTGTTGCTATTTTTTCAAGTATGGTTGTTCTTCTTATTAATTCGCTTGCATGTTCCGCACTTTCTTCTTCCCATACTTCCCAGCCTACTATCTTTCGGCTGAACAAATCGGATATCAGATATAAATAGTAGTGTGTTCCTGCTGCAGTCTTGATGCTTCCTCTGCAACACCACCGTTTGCCTGAATGCAGGCATTTTTCCACTCTTTTACCTGCTGAGGGTATAGCCCTTTTTTGCGGCAGTATTCTGCCAGTTCTATTTCACTTAATACTGAGGTTTCCAGCACGATTTGAAATTTTTCATGGGTACTCCATTTGTCTGCTGTTTTAGAAGAAGAAACGGAGAGTCCTCCCTGCTTTTTTGCACGGTCTCTCCATCTATATAAAGTATTAATACTAATTCCTGTTTCTCTTGCCAGTTCTGCTGCTGATATGTCCTGTGCAAGCATTTTGGTTATTAAAGATTCTTTCAATTCCTTACTATACGTTGCCATAGTGTTCTGCCTTTCCTTTGATAGTAGAAACCTATCATACTATATTTTTTTCACTGTGACAACTATCCTAACACATAGGACCCCTTAAAATAGAAATTTTATTATGTGGGTAAAAACGTGTATATCCTAGGGGTAAATCAAGCCATATAGAATAAATAAGAGTTTACAGGTGTAGAATATAATGATTCTTATTACTGTATTATTCAACCTTTGGTTGGTATGTAATAGTTGCGTCATATTTAGAATACTCACTTTCCAACTTTTTAAAATCGCAACAAGTGTGATTTAGATAATGATTTTTATTACAACCAATTTTGTAAACACTCTTCGCTCTTTTTTGTAAGTCATCAATATGATTCTTGCAATATTCATACTCTGTATTTAATAAATTCGCATACTTTTCATCTGTAGTAGATATAGCTTTAAAATTCTTCTCCTTTAGTACCTCAGAAGGTGCTGGAAACATAAAACAAAATCTCACTGTAGATATAACTTTATCCTTATCATATATAGGTATATTGGTTTTCTGAGGTGTGTTAAAATGAGAAATTGGTGCATAATAGTTTATCCCATTCACCTCAAGTACAATTCCACAAACAAACTTATCATGAGGTTCATACGATAAGTTAGGAATTTGTCTATCTATCCCTCTTAAAAAATTAATATAATTCTTATCAACATCGTAGAATCTTATCATTTACTCTCCTTATATACACAATAAAAGAGCGAAGATTACTCTTCGCTCTGCATTATCACCCACATTTAAGGTAGTGGAACACCATGCATTATAACCTTCTTTTTACAGTCGAAGAAAACTGTGCATTAAAACCTTACTTAACGGTGTAAGAAACCGTGCATTAGAGAAATCAATTTGATTTCTTATATATTATTATACACTAAACAAGGAAAAAATGTTCATAAAAATCATATTTTTTTTAGTGTAATTTTGATATATTTTTCAAATGATTAAACCTGTTATCAATATATTACTAAGTTAATAACAGGTTTTTGCTATATCACGCTCATATATTTGTCGTAAAACTGTCGTAAAATCGTTTCAACATCATATAAGAACTATTAAGTTTTTCTTTAAAATAAGGCTTTTCAGAACTTCTTATTTATCCAAACTCTTCATAGTAGGGAACAACAACACATCCCTAATCGCTGGCGAATTGGTCAACAGCATTACAAGACGGTCAATTCCATATCCAATACCACCAGTTGGAGGCATACCAATTGCAAGCGCATTTAAGAAGTCTTCATCTGTATGGTTCGCTTCCTCATCACCTGCTGCAAATGCCTCTTCCTGCGCGGCAAAACGTTCTCTCTGATCAATCGGATCGTTTAACTCTGAATAAGCATTACACATTTCACGTCCATAGATGAATAACTCAAAACGTTCTACATACTCTGGATTCTCAGGTTTCTTCTTCGTTAAAGGAGAAATCTCAATTGGGTGATCCATTACGAATGTAGGCTGAATTAATTTTTCTTCTACATACTCTTCGAAGAATAAATTAAGGATATCACCTTTTGTATGTCTTTCTTCGAATTCTACGTGTTTTTCCTTCGCAATTGCTCTTGCTTCTTCTAATGTTTTAATTTCATTAAAGTCAACGCCAGCATATTTCTTAACTGCATCTACCATAGTAATTCTTTCGAAAGGTTTACCAAGGTCGATCATTACTTCTGCATAAGGAATTAATGTTGTACCACAAACTTCCTGTGCTACGTGGCGGAACATATTCTCTGTTAAATCCATCATTCCATAATAATCTGTGTATGCTTGATATAATTCCATAAGAGTGAACTCTGGGTTATGTCTAGCATCTGTACCTTCATTACGGAATACTCGTCCAATTTCATAAACACGTTCCATGCCACCAACGATTAATCTCTTAAGATATAATTCAAGAGAGATACGAAGTTTTAAATCTTCATCTAATGCATTAAAGTGTGTTTCGAAAGGTCTTGCTGCTGCACCACCTGCATTGGAAACGATCATAGGTGTCTCAACTTCCATGAAGTTCTGAGAATCCAAGAAACGACGGATACTTGAGATAATCTGTGAACGTTTTACGAAAGTATCTTTGACTTCTTCGTTCATGATTAAGTCAACGTATCTTTGACGATATCTAGTATCTGTATCTGTTAAACCATGATATTTTTCTGGTAGAACCTGCAAGCTCTTAGAAAGCAATGTAACTTCTGCTGCATGGATAGAGATTTCACCTGTCTTGGTCTTAAATACTTTACCTTTAATACCTAGAATATCACCCACATCATATTTTTTGAAATCTTTGTAGGAATCTTCTCCAATTTCATCACGTGCTACATATGCCTGAATACGGCCTTTGAAATCCTGAATGTTACAGAAAGAAGCTTTACCCATTACACGTTTGAACATCATACGTCCTGCTAAAGATACTTCCTGTCCTTCTAATTCTTCAAAATTTTCTTTTACGTCTGTTGAATGATGTGTTACATCATACTTTGTGATTGCAAAAGGGTCTTTTCCAGCTGCCTGTAAATCTGCAAGCTTCTGTCTCTTAACCTTTAATAATTCACTTACATTTTGCTCTGGGGCTTGTTGATTATTCTGACCTGCCAAGATCTCTCTCTCCTTTTCTTACCGTAGATTCACTAGTTTGAACGTTGTATTTCCACGATTTTATATTTTAAAACGCCGGCATGAGTTTCTACTTCTACGATATCTCCCTGTCTTGCACCGATAAGTGCTTTTCCAACAGGTGATTCGTTAGAAATCTTACCTTTTAAACTGTTTGCCTCTGTTGAACCAACAATTTTATACTCTAATTCATCATCATATTCCATATCGATGATTTTAACTTTACATCCGATGTTAATTACGTCAAGGTCAACATCTTCTTCTACTACAACTTCTGCATTCTTTAAAATCTTTTCGATTTCTTCAATACGAGCTTCTATATCACGCTGCTCATCTTTCGCTGCATCATATTCAGCGTTTTCTGATAAGTCACCTTGTTCTCGTGCTTCTTTGATTTTCTGAGCTACCTGTTTACGTCTATTTACTTTTAAATCTTGAAGTTCATCCTCTAAACTTCTTAATCCTTCATACGTTAATATATTTTTCTTTTCTGCCATGTTGCCCCAACCTCCATATTAATATCTTTGAAAATGGTCTTTCACATTCTTAGTATTATAACCTACCTATGCAATGTTGTCAATCTGAATAGCCCCATAATCTAGCAATCGGTTGCGTTTGGCGTGGACTATTTTCTCATAGAAAGTATTTTCATCTTCTGAATCTGCAGCTTGTAATAATTTGAAATAGTTTCTAATTCGCTGGCTGTCAATGACATCTCTGTACGCTTTACAAATCGACTCAATTTCCAATTATCCCTTACCAATATTTCCGCTGCTAGTTCCTTCTCTAGTTTCTGTCCATCAATTAGGAAATCATAATCATATAAAATGGTTAAGTCCTTCCGGCGATTGGCAAGGTAGTCTAATTTTTTATCTGTGAACTCTAAATCAATTACATAAGCATCCTGCTCAAAATTGGAATAGATGCGGTAACAGTCCCTGTCTAAATTAATCACTACATTTCCCATAATGTTCTTTTGGGTGTAAGCAGACACAACCTCCATCATTAAACCGGTTTCTTCATAAACCACCTCTACCGCATTTTTAAAATGCTCCACTCGATTGGTTACAATCGTTAAATAGTTTGTATATTCTAATATAATCTGTAGTATTGTTTCCACTTTTTTATTTCCTGAGTCAATTACTACAAATCTTGCAGTCTTTTTTTGAATGCCACACTTTTCTAAAAAGAGGGTTATGCCTTCTTTAAAGAAGAGATACTCAAAAATCCACTTCTTATTCATATCAAACCTGCTATTTAAAAAGCTTAACTCTCTAGATAAATAACATCCTGGTATATCATATAGGTCTAGTATTTTTCGTATATAGTTATCCAGATAATCTTCTGGTATCTCCTTTACCTCGTTTTCAGGAAATGGAAGGGTGATTCGCAATCCTTTCGTTCCTATTAGCATTATTTCATTCGCGTTAAAGTTTAGTCGCTTTATTGCATCTGCATCATAACTATGATGACTAAGCATTCTGAATACTTTCTGAATCCATGTTCTTTTTTCATTACATTTAGGCAGTTCTATGACAATAAACTTTGGATATAGCTGATCCAATACTATGCACCCACTTTATTCGTTTATAACAGTTTATTGCTTTGTCTTATTTTTTATGAACTAGCCTAGAAGAGAAATTTCTTATAAATTATCTTATAAATTAAAAGAAGAAATGCCTACAGAGTCGTCACCCCATAGGCATTTCCTTATATTTGTCTATTAGTCTGTTATAAATGTTCTGTCATTTTTATTAATACCTCATACATAACCGAGGCTTATGGGCATTGAACCCTTATATTACTACTGCTCTGCTTTCTTTACCAAAGCTTCATACTTAGCCTTAGCATCTGCTTCAGCCTTAGCAAATAATTCTTTCGCTCTTTCAGGGTTTGTACGAGCAAGTCTGTTGTAACGAACCTCACTCATAATGAATTCCTGATAATCAGCTGTAGGAGCTTTTGAATCTAATTGGAATGGATTCTTTCCTTGCTCTGCTAGACGAGGGTCGAAACGGAATAAGTGCCAGTAACCAGCCTGTACTGCACGTTTCTCTTCTGTCTGAGCACCCTTCATACCACCTTTGATACCATGGTTGATACATGGAGCATAAGCGATAATTAAGGATGGACCATCATAGCTTTCAGCTTCTACGAATGCTTTGATACATTGATTGTAATCAGCACCCTGAGCAATTTGTGCTACATATATATAGCCATAGCTCATGGCAATTCCAGCTAAGTCTTTCTTCTTAACTTCTTTACCAGCTGCTGCGAACTGAGCGATTGCACCTGTTGGAGTAGCCTTAGAAGACTGACCACCTGTATTGGAATAAACTTCTGTATCGAATACAAGGATATTAACATTCTTGTTACTTGCTAATACGTGGTCAACACCACCGAATCCGATATCGTAAGCCCATCCATCACCACCAAGAATCCATTGAGATTTCTTGGAAGCAAAATCTTTATTGTTTAAGATATAATCTTTTAATTCATTGTCACAGCCACAAGCCTCTAATGCTGCAATCATTTCGTTTGTTGCGATTGCACTTTCAGCACTTGTAGCATCTTTCGCAGCAAGATATTTTTCAAGAGCAGCTTTTACTGTGTTGTCAGAAACCTGTCCTGCTAATTCGCTAGCAGCATCTTCTACACGATTTCTTAAAGCTGTCTGAGCTAAGTTCATACCAAAACCATATTCAGCATTATCTTCGAATAAGGAGTTAGCCCATGCAGGACCTTGTCCTTTGCTGTTTACTGTATATGGTGATGCTGGTGAAGAACCACCCCAGATGGAAGAACATCCTGTTGCATTGGCAATATACATTCTATCACCAAATAACTGCGTCATTAACTTAGCATATGGTGTTTCACCACAACCTGCACAAGCTCCAGAGAACTCAAGTAATGGCTGTTTGAACTGACTTCCTTTAACAGTAGTTTCTTTGAATTTCTCAGAAACAGCCGCTGGAGTATCTAATGTTACACCATAATCAAACATCTTCTGAGCTGGTAATTGTGATTCCATGTTAGCCATAGCAAGAGCTTTTTCACCCTTCTTACCTGGGCAGACATTTACACAAGAACCACATCCTGTACAGTCAAGTACGGAGATGCTCATTGCGAATTTATATCCAGGCATACCTGTTAAGTCCATTGTCTTGCCTTCTGGAGCATTAGCAGCCTGTGCATCATCCATAGCAACTGGACGAATACATGCATGTGGACATACGTATGAACAGAAGTTACATTGGATACAGTTATCTGGATTCCATGAAGGAACGTCGATTGCAACACCACGTTTTTCATAAGCTGCAGAACCTGAAGGTAAAGTACCATCAGCATAATCAACGAATGCACTTACAGGAAGGTCATTACCCGTCTGAGAGTTGATTGCTTTCTGAATTGTGTTAGTGTATTTTACAACGTCTTCTCTATCACCAGTTACATCAGTACCTAATACTTCATCCGTAGCATTAGCCCATGATTCTGGGATTTCAACTTTCACTACATTCTTAGCACCAGCTTCGATAGCTTCATGATTCATACGAACGACGTCGTCACCCTTCTTAGAATATGTTGCTGTAGCAGCATCTTTCATGTATTGGATAGCGTCATCTGCTGGAATGATTTCTGCTAATTTGAAGAATGCAGATTGTAAAATTGTATTGATACGACCACCAAGACCGATTTCTTTACCTAATTTAAAACCGTCGATTGTATAGAAGTTGATTTTGTGATCATACATATATTTCTTAACTTGTCCTGGTAAATGTTTTTCGATTTCTTCCATGTTCCATGAACAGTTAAGTAAGAATGTTCCATTGTCTTTTAAGTCCTGAACCATGTTATATTTTCTAACATAAGCAGGCATATGACAGGCAACAAAGTTTGCTTTATTGATTAAGTATGTTGACTTAATTGGATCTTTACCAAAACGTAAGTGGGAAATTGTAACACCACCAGATTTTTTGGAATCATAATCAAAGTAAGCCTGAGCATACATATCTGTGTGGTCACCGATAATCTTAATAGAGTTCTTGTTAGCACCTACAGTACCATCTGCTCCAAGACCCCAGAATTTACAACTGATTGTACTTTCTGGTGTAGTGTTAGGATTTTCTGTTCTATCAAGAGAAAGGTTTGTAACATCATCTTTGATACCGATTGTAAAGTTTTTCTTATCTTCATTTCTGTAAACTGCGATGATATCAGCAGGTGTAGTATCTTTAGAACCTAAACCGTAACGACCTGAAGAAATAGGTACATCATGGAATTTAGAATCTTTTAATGCAGCTACTACATCTAAGTACAGAGGCTCACCAAGAGCACCTGGCTCTTTTGTTCTGTCTAATACTGCAATGCTCTTACATGTATCAGGAATCGCATCAATTAAGTGTTTTGCACTGAAAGGTCTGTAAAGACGAACTTTAACAACACCAACTTTTTCTCCTGCTTTTAATAGGTAATCAATTGTTTCATCGATTGTCTCACATACAGAACCCATTGCAACGATAACTTTTTCTGCATCTGGAGCACCATAGTAGTTAAATAATTTATAATCCGTACCGATTTTTTCATTTACTTTGTTCATGTATTCTTCTACTACACCTGGAAGAGCGTTGTAGTACTGGTTACTTGCTTCTCTTGCCTGGAAGAATACGTCTGGGTTCTGAGCTGTACCACGTTGTACTGGATGGTTTGGATTTAATGCTCTCTTACGGAATGCATCAACAGCATCCATATCGCACATTTCTTTTAAATCATCATAATCCCAGATAGCGATTTTTTGAATTTCATGAGATGTTCTAAAACCATCAAAGAAATGCATAAATGGTACTCTACCTTTAATAGCAGCTAAGTGAGCAACAGCACCTAAGTCCATTACTTCCTGAACACTGCTTGTACATAACATAGCAAAACCTGTCTGACGACAAGCGTAGATATCGGAATGATCTCCAAAAATAGATAATGCATGGGAAGCTAATGCACGAGCTGTTACATTAATAACACCTGGTAATAACTCACCTGCAATTTTATACATATTAGGAATCATTAATAGTAAACCTTGAGATGCTGTATATGTTGTTGTTAAAGCACCTGCCTGTAAAGAACCGTGAACAGCACCTGCTGCACCACCTTCTGACTGCATTTCTGATAATACTACTTCATGTCCAAAAATATTCTTTCTACCCTGAGTAGCCCACATGTCTGTATAATCAGCCATTGGTGATGATGGTGTAATAGGGTAGATAGCTGCAACATCCGTAAATGCATAGGAAACATGTGCTGCTGCTGTATTTCCATCCATGGTTTTCATCTTTCTTGCCATTATAATTATCCTCCTTCATTAATAACAATAACATAACAGTGTTTTTTGGAAAATTTGCGCGCTACATTTTTCCAAAAAAGCTTTACGCTAAGGCTTATTCTATCACTTTCATTATAAATTGTAAAGATTTCCAAAGGTTGGCAAGTTCCTCTTTGGCTCCCCCAAAAACTGCGTAAAATAAGGCGTTCTAGGCGTTTTCGACATAATACTACATTTCTGAAATGATTGTACTTTTTTTGATACATTTCTATCAACATCCAGTTGTAATTTTTATGGAATATCTCTCTTTAACAGTAACAATTTGTAATATCAATTTTCCAATTATGATTATTTGCGTAATTGCATTTACAAACCTGTTGACACATTTTTTGTACCGTTGTATTATTGTATTAACAACTTAATACAGTAATCAAGCAATACAATAACACAGTTTAGAAAGGAGGTCGCCATATGTCATGGACATTAACAACTGACAGACCAATTTATATACAACTCATGGAGGTGCTGAAATATCAAATCATCTCTGGCACCTATAAACCAGGTGATAAATTACCTTCTGTAAGAGATTTGGCTGCTGAAGCTTCAGTCAATCCAAATACCATGCAAAAAGCCCTTGCAGAATTAGAACGCGAAAACTTAATTTTCACCAACCGAACAAGCGGAAAATTTATATCGGAGGATGTGACTATGATTCGTAAGTTGAAACATGATATTGCAAAAAATGAAATTCAAAAATTCTTTGATAATATGTCAAAATTGGGTTTCACACAAAAAGAAACAATTGAACTTCTTGAAGAAATTTCAAATAATGATTAACATAACTAATGTATGAAAGAGAGGATTTTTTATGGGACCTATTCTTGAATGTAGAAATTTAAAAAAACTATATACTCCTAATACTGGGCTCCAGGATGTAAATCTTACCCTTGAGCGTGGTAAAATCATCGGACTGCTTGGACCAAATGGAAGCGGAAAAACCACACTTATCAAATTAATTAATAACTTGCTTGTGCCAACGTCAGGAACCATTAAAGTTGGTGGATTTGAACCTGGAATCGAATCCAAACGTATTGTTTCTTATTTACCTGACAGAACATATTTAAATAGCTGGATGCGTATCGGTGACTGTCTTGACTATTTCGCTGATTTCTATTCTGATTTTGATATGAATAAAGCCCACGACATGTTAAGACGTTTGAATTTTGACACTTCTTCCAGATTAAAGACTTTATCCAAAGGTAACAAGGAAAAAGTACAGCTGATACTTGTGATGAGCCGCAAGGCAGAGCTTTACTGCTTAGACGAACCAATTGGCGGTGTTGACCCTGCATCTCGTGATTACATTTTAAACACAATACTTTCCAATTATAATGAAAACGGAACTGTACTTATCTCCACCCATTTAATCTCTGATATTGAAAATATATTAGACGATGCAATATTCTTAAAAAATGGCTGTGTAACCATGCACTCATCTGTTGATGAGATTCGTATGAGTCAAGGTAAATCCGTAGATGCATTATTCAGGGAGGTGTTCAGATGTTAGGAAAATTAATGAAATATGACTTTAAAGCACTTTTTAAGTACTTTATTCCAATGAGTATTTTTATTCTAGTGTATTCTTGTTTTGGAACTTTATTATTTAAAGCAGGCGACCCAGATGCTTTTTCAGGTGACACCCTTATTAATGTACTTCGTGTTCTAGTTCTAGTTGCATATATCATTATGATAATTGCCTACTGTCTTATTACACAGGGAATTATCGTTGTGAACTTTTATAAGAGCATGGTAACAGATACTGGGTATCTAACGCATACTCTGCCTGTGAAAAAATCAACATTACTTGCTTCCAAAATGATTACAGGTTGCGTAACATTACTGATATCTTATTTCATTCTACTTTGCTGCCTTGTAATTATGTTAGATGTACCAACTAATATGGTTTTTTATAAAAATGAACTAAGAGAAGCATTTGAACTAGGTAATCATTACATTGGAGCTGCAGCCCTTACTCGATTTATATTAAGCGTCCTTTTTGCAGTATTAATTGGCACCGTCCAATCACTAAGCATGTACTTTGTATCAATTGCGTTAGGTCAGCTTATAAACCGCCATAAAATCGTTGGTTCACTTGTTTCCTTCTTCGCAATTACATTTGGAATTCAGATTTTCTCAACTATTATATCTTTCTTTGTGGGAGGTATATTTGAAACAATTGATAAAGTACCACTTAATTACTTTTCAATGTTATGCTCTGGAAGCAGTTTGTTGATGTTAGCACTCTCCGCTATCATGCTATTCGTTACAAATTATATCTTTTCAAATAAATTAAATCTTGATTAGGTTAATATTATAAACGAAAGGTTCAGTTTTGAAGAACTGAACCTTTCCTATGTTATCTTTTCTTATTATTTATCTGCGAATATTTTCATCTTATAAACCGGGCTATTTTCATAGAAGAAGGTAAACCATAAATAATTCACTAAGAAAATGCACCATATGTAATTGTGTGTAACAAAGCCTTTCAAACCAATTAAAGAAAGTAAACCTAAAAGTCCTAAATATTTGTACTTATCAAAACACATCATACCAAGTTCCTCCTGTCCGTATAAATAACTGCCTAAAGCCAGGCAGCTATTATTTTTTCTTTATAAGCGTTTAACTCTGTAAACATTATAAAACATATTGTTTAATAAATCCACTATGTTCTTAAAAAAAAACGATATTCCGGTCTTCCAACCTGTCCATAGTTCAAATTTGCCTCCGCTATTCCCGTCTGCACGAAATAGTCCATATATTTTTTTATGGTAACATTACTGATTTGTATATCGGCTGCCAGCTCACGAAGTGTCCATTTTTTACTTGAATCTTCTTTTAATTTATCTAGAATTTTCATATACGTGGTACGATTTAATCCTTTCGGCAAATCAAGGTGGTTGCAAGATACATCATCTCGATCTAAATCCTCTTGACTTAAAACGTTTTTATCTTTTAAACGCCTATTAACTGCCATATATTTTTGCACGGTTTTATCTAACCTTGTTATCTCAAAAGGTTTCATAATATAATCTATTACTCCATAAGCATATGCCTTCTGTACCTCCCCCACAGTATTTGCTGCAGTTACCATAACTATGCTTTCATAATATTCCTTTTCTCTAAGAATACGTAGTACTTCAAATCCACTATGTTTTGGGAGATATGCATCCAAAAATATCAGACTAATTTCATGTTCTCTTAAAACTGATGTAATTTCTTCTATTGTAGCAACTGGTCCATATACATTAAAATTATCGATTTTTTCTAAGTAATTTTTCATAATATGTGCAACCATAGGATCGGCTTCCACAATCAAAATGTTACTCATCCTTCTTTTCCTTCCTTTATTTACGTACCTTATCTAACTTTGCGCAACACGAAAAGACAGGCACTATAAGCCTATACTTATAATGCCTGTCTGAAAACAAATTTATGCAATTTCGTTCTTGCAAGTATCTGTTTCAAGGAAATCTTTTAAGTTTTCTAAGGAGAATTCAATCATATTTGTTAACGCTTCATCTGTATAAGAACCCATATGAGGAGTTACAAGTACTTTTGGATATAAGGAAACTAATTTCTGGTGAACTGGGTTTTCAAGTTCTTGTCCTTCAAAGTTTTTGAAGAATACAGCTTTTTCACCTTCTAATACGTCAGCACCAAATCCACCTAATTTGCCACTTTCAATTCCACGAAGAACAGCTTCTAAGTCTTGAAGCTCACCACGTGCTGTGTTAACAAGAATTGCATTATCTTTCATTTTTGCGATAAAATCATCGTTTACTAAGTGGTGGTTAGAATCTTTGAAATATGGCATGTGAATGGAAATAACATCAGCTTCTGCAAGTACTTCATCCATAGTCTTGAATTCAACGATTTCTTTAGCTGCATCACTTTGGAATACGTCGAAACCGATTACTTTAGCGCCAAGGCCTTTGAATAACTTAGCTGTTGTAAGACCGATACGTCCTGTACCTAAGATACCAACGGTACAGTTTCTGATTTCACGGCTGAACATTTCGCTATCTACTACAAAGTTTTTGTTACTTGTTCTACTTACAGTGTAAGCTGTGTGTCTTAATAACATCATTGCAAGAGTTACTGCTAATTCACTAATTGCGTTTGGAGAATAACCTGGTACACGTGCTACTCTTAAACCTAATTCTTTTGCCACAGCTAAATCAACGTGATCATAACCTACGGTTCTTGTTAATACATACTGAAGACCATTTTCTTTTAAAAGAACAAGGTTTCTAGCATCTGCCATACAGTTTCCACGAACCATGATTGCTTCTGCACCGATTGCTTCTTCTACATTTTCATGGTTTAAACCTAATTCTACTAATTTTAAATCATATCCAAATTTTTTATTGATTTCATTGAAATAAGGTACTTCTGTTGGTCTTACTCCATAACATACAATTTTAGTCATACGATATCCTCACTTTTACTATTTTTTACTGTTTATAAGGGTGAAATAGGGAACCCCTTGTTTGGAGTCCCCACTTTATCTATGCGAATAAATTAATGTTTTTCACAATTTCTAGAATAATAAGCCATACTGGTGTTGCGATTACGGCAGCTACTGTTGAAAGTAAAGAACAGTTTGAAGTAAATACTGCTTCACGATCAAAACTGATTGCGTATGCTGCTGCAACTGTTGCAGTAGGTGTAGCCATCATGATAACTGTTGTTGCAACAGCCTCGAAAGCTACTGGTAAAATACCTGTTGTAGATAATACTACTAAGATAGCAATGTTGATTGCTGGGATTAATAAAACTTTGCTTAAGCTGTAAGCCCATGCATCTTTTTGTACAACTGCTTTCTTGAAAGGTACTTCAGCTAAAGTAGCACCAATTGAAAGCCAAGCTAATGGTGATGCTAAGGATTTAAGGTAATCTAAAGCTTTATAGAACCAAGGCAATGTCTGGTCGATACGTAAGAATGCAACGCTCTTTTCGCCTGCTTCTGTTGCAATCATTACCTGTGGAAGGCTTTCCTGGAAAATCCAGATTAATAAACCTGCAAATGTTGCAAGAATAATTGGATTTAAGAAAACTTCCTTTGCATTCTTTTTCATGTTTTCCTTATCCATCTTAACGCCTGACATTTTTACATAAGCGTAAGAATATAAGAATACACGATAAGGAATGTTAAAAATGCTTGCGTACATAGCGCCTGTTGCCCCATAAACCGCTTGTACAATAGGTGTTCCGAAGAATGTTGTTGATCCGAAGATTGTTAACACACGATAAACATCTTGTTTATCACCTTTCACTTTTACATATAAAAGCTTTGTAATAGGAATTAAAAGGATGTATAATGCAAATCCCCAGATAAGAATGTTCATACCTTGTCTTAACTGGTCATGATCTAAATCCTTCATAAAGGATGTAAATGCAAGTGCAGGTAAACCAATTGTTAATACGATTTTAGAAAGAATTTTTCCTGCCTGACCATTAAGAATTTCTTTTCTACGTAAAAAGAAACCTAACATAATAATAGATACAGATGAGAAAATAGCACCTAAAAGGGCATCATCTGTCAGAGTATTTTTGATTATTTCAAACATTGAACCTCTCCCAATTTTTTGTGATTAATTTAACACAAATGTTTTTTCTTTTATTCGTTTACATATTACATTTTTCGACATACACTTTCAATTTTTTGAATTTGATAAATAGTTTTTTAAATTATTTAAGAGTTTTGCATTGTATTTTTTCGTATACAAAAAGGACTCTCCCATTTAGGAGAGCCCCCTATTGTTTCAATTTCGTGTTTTTAACATCTTAACAAACTATATGTAGGATAAAATAATACCCCTTTTCCTTTTCTTTAACCGTTACCTGTTCAATAAAAAACAAACTTTCTTCAAGGGAATACTCTTTCACAATATCTTCTATTATACTCAGCTCATCTACATTAAGATTTTCAGCACTACCAATAATTAATTCATACTTTTTCGCTTTCTCAATAAATTTGAAATTCTTAAGCACTTGCAACGCAATATGTTCTGCATTCTCTTCTACTCCTGCTAAGACAGTCTTGTTACCGTCCATATAACTTCTTGTACTGAATAACGCTATGTTTATCAATTCGTTGATAGCAATCGTGTGCATCTCTGGTATAAAGACAACCTTCTGACATTTCTTCCTTATTTTATTGACCTCTGTTTCCTGCATGTGTTCTAAGCATAAAATAACTGGTTTTTTCGTGATTAATTCATCTCTCAATTGTTCATATGTAGCTACTACCGCATATTCTATTAGCGTTCTTCCTATTTTATAATACTGACTCCCCGTCTCTCCATCCCATGATACTAAATGCACTTTTTCCCCTTCATTTACATGTCCCCAAAAAATAATCTTATTTTTCATATTCCATGCCCTGCTCTCTTTTTCATGAAACAGATCAGTTTGCCTGTTCTGTTTGTTTCATTATGGCACATTTCTGCATAAATAAAAAGTTCTTTATAGGATGTTCTTTAAAATGTGCAAAAAAAAGAAGCTGAAAGTTGCAGCTTCTTCCTTTCTCTCTATTTCATCTAATTAAAAATCAATCTTTCCTGAATCTGGAATACCATTCACAACATAGTAAACAGCACCTTCCTCTGGTTTCACATAAAGCTCTAAATTCCTGATTGCCTTTGCATCGTTACCTTGATTAATCCAATTGGCTTTTACTTTTTCAACAAGTTGATTCTGTTCAATCTCCTTGCCAAAATATTGTATGTACGTAGATACCTTTATCTTACTAGCAGTTTCTTTTTTTACTGCTGCTTTCTTCACAGTTTCCTTCTTCTTAGTTTTAGTTGTCTTCTCTGCTTTCTTTTTTGGAGTTGTCTCTTTAGGAACTTCTTTGGTTTCTTCAACTGCTTTTTTATCGATAACTGCATCCTCTTTTTTTACTTCTTCTTTAACTTCTAGTTTTGATGCTACAGGTTTATCCTCTACCTTCTTACTTGCTTCCACTTTCTCTGTTTTCGCTTTCACAGCTTCTGCATTAACGACTTCTACCTTTTTTTCATCAACCTTTTTCAAAACTTCTGGTGCCTTACCCTTTGTAGTAGCTGTTAATTTTGAATCCTTATCCATATTATCATCTCCTCCTTATCAAACGATACGCAAAGTACCTACATAGATAATATACCTAATATTCTTGTTTTTCAAGCCTAATGTGAATAAACTTTAAATAAATACTTTTACTTCCATTTTAAATTGTATGTAAGACGTAGGACAGATTATGCACAATTTCTTATATAACATAGTATAGTATTGCATAGAAAAATAAAATTTTTCGTACAAAACAAAAACCACCACATATTAATGTGATGGTTATAAGCTGGGCTAGAAGGATTCGAACCTTCACATGCTGGAATCAGAATCCAGTGCCTTACCGTTTGGCGATAGCCCAATGTATTTTATTGTTTGTCTGCCGCTTGACCGACTCAACGATGATTATTATAAATGATACTTAAACAAAATGCAAGTCTTTTTTTTAATTTTTTTTATTTTTTTCAATTTCATCCTTTTTTACACCCAAACCCCCTATAAATCAAGGGTTCCAATATAATTCTGACAGACCTGCCTCGTTTTAAAAACACAAATCTGTCAGTTTAAATTATAAATTAGTTTTTCATTCTATACTATTAGAGAGCCCTAGCAACCTAGCTCCATTCAAACCTAATATAAATTCTTTTTCCTCATCGGTTATATCTAACGACTTAACAAACTGAATCGTTTCAAGCTGACCATCCCACGGTGAATCTGACCCTAACAGAATTCTATCTGCTCCATGAGTTTTCATAATTCTAACCATTTGTTCAAGTGCAATCTCACTTCTGGAATAACTAATATCCATATAAACATCCTGGCCTACTAGATATTCCTCCACTTCGTCCCACATAGTATGGCCACCAGTATGGGCAAGAATCAATTTTCTTGTACTCACTCTCTTCTGCACTTCCTGAATCATATAAAGAGTTTTATCTGGTGGGCAGTGAACAGGTTCCGGTAATCCTTCGTCCCTTCCTGCATGAATCGTTACTATCAATTCTCTTTCTAAGGCATACGCAATTAAATCAATATAACAAGGTTCTTCAATAAACGTATCCTGAAAATCAGGATGCAGCTTAATCCCTTTTAACCCCAGTTCCACAATTTTATCAATTTCATCCCTGTAACTTTCAGATTTTGGATGTACGCCGCCAAAAGAAAGAATCCCTGGATTCTTTGAGACTTCAACAGCGTAAGCATTGACGGTTTCAAACTGAGCCGGCCTTGTTACAACAGGAAGTACTACGGAATAATCAACCCCTGCATCCTTCATTGATTGTTGCAACCCTTTTAATGTAGCATCTGTATAAGGCTTCTGACCTATCAGTCCACTTAATTTTGATATAGTTTTCTCTGCAATGCTGTCCGGAAAAATGTGTGTATGGAAATCTACTATCATAAAACTCTCTCTTTCTGTTACTTGGATTTCTTGCTACGTGTATTCCTCTCTTCAACGTAACTGTGTTCTAACGTAATGATACACTCATAATGTCCATTAACCTCTTGTACCTTGTCCCTTAATTTATTAATTAAATCATTTTCCCTGGTGACAGAATAGCTATGAGGAACTACTAAATCAAAGATTAATTTTGATTCTTCTTCTCCTTTCACCATACGGAAATCATGAATGGTACCTATTTCATCTAACTTCTTTAATTCATCTATTACAATTTCTTTTGCTGCCATGGCCTGCTCATCATCAACCGCAACAGGGTCCATATGAATTACAAGCAAAATACCAAGCTGCTCTTTTGCATCTCTCTCAATCTGATCAATGACACCATGAGCTTTATCCATTGATGTTGTATCAGGAACTTCAGCATGAATGGTTGCCATGAGAGCGGAAGGCCCATAGTTATGAAGAATCAGATCGTGGCTCCCCACTATTAAATCATACTTCTCTACAAATCTGGAAATTCTCTCATAATCTTCAACGGATATGGCCAACCCAAGAAGTGGCTGTATGGTTTCTTTCAAAATGTTAATGCCTGAAAGCAAGACAAATACGGATACGACTAGACCAATGTACCCATCTATATTAAGTCCTGCAAATTTTACTAACAATACAGATAGAACAGTCGCGCTGGTAATGCCCACATCGCCAAATGCATCAGCAGATGTTGCCTTCATAATTGCAGAATTAATTCGCTTCCCTAATTTTCGATTAAATACTCCTAACCAGACCTTAATTAAGACTGAGATCACCAAAATGATTACTAAGTAGAACTGGAATTCTAATGGTTCTGGATGAAGTATTTTTGAAAAGGAACTCTTTAAGCAGCTAAGCCCCACTTCAAGTACTAAAAATGCTACGATTAGTGCAGCTACATATTCATATCTTCCATGACCAAAAGGATGTTCCTTATCCGCTGGCCTGTTTGCAAGTTTCGTTCCTACAAAACCAATTATGCTAGACGTTGCATCTGATAAGTTGTTGAATGCATCGGCTGTAACCGCAATACTATTTAAAAGCGTACCTATTACTATCTTTATTCCAAATAGAATTAAATTACATATGATGCCTACTACACTTGCAAGCAATCCATAAGAAGTTCTTACTTTTGCACTTTTTACATTCTCATTATCCTTAATAAAACAACGAACTAAAAATTCAGTCATTACACTCCCTCAATTCTTAATTACGATATACTTAAAACAGAATTTAACAATTTCTTCGTGTATTCCGTTTTAGGTGAACGGAATATTTCTTCTGTTGTACCATTTTCGATTAATTGCCCCTGATTCATAATGTAAACACGATCACAAAGCTGATATACTACATTTAAGTCATGTGAAATGAATAAATAGGACAGATCATATTTTTCTCTTAACTCAATCAGAAGCTTTAAAATTTGTGCCTGTATGGTAACATCTAAGGCGGAAACAGGTTCATCTAACACGATAAATTTTGCATTGGTAATCAAAGCGGCTGCTATACTTACACGCTGCCTTTGACCACCACTTAACTGCCAGATATAACGCTCCTTATATTCGATTGGAAGTCCTACCTGCAAAAGCATTTCTTCCACTCGTTTTGCTCTCTCTTTTCTGGGCATTCCACCTTGTATACGCAATGGTTCTTCAATAATCCAACCTACCTTTCTAGATGGATTCAAAGAGGAATAAGGGTCTTGAAATACCATTACAGGACGTTTTTCCTTCATCTTAATTTTCCCCTTGCTTTTATCCGCTAATCCAACAATTGCTTTAGAAAGTGTTGTTTTGCCTGAGCCACTTTCTCCAACAATACCTACAATTTCACCTTCCATTACATGCAAAGATGCATCTTTTACTATTTCCTTCGTCTGTTTTTTACCGAACAGCCCCTTTTTATTAGCATAACTCACAGATAAATTTTCAACCTGTAAAATGCTTGGAGTTATGGATTGCATTGTCACCTTTTCTTTTTGACTGGAAAATTGATTCTTTACTTTTCGGCTTGGGACAGCTTCTAACAGCTTTTTGGTATATTCTTGTTTTGGATGATAAAAAAGATTGTGAACGGTATCTTCTTCCACAATTTTTCCGTCGCACATTACAATCGCTTTGGAACAGTATTTTTTTATTACACCTAAATCATGAGAAATCAGCAATATGGAAGTTCCATACTCTTTATTTAATTTTTCAATTAAATTTAAAATTTGAGCCTGGATGGTAACATCCAATGCAGTTGTGGGTTCATCTGCAATAAGAAGTTTTGGTTTTAGAAGCATTGCCATAGCAATCATAACTCTTTGTCTCATTCCTCCAGAAAGCTCATGAGGATAACGTTTTAGCAACTCTTCTCCTTGTGATAATCCAACCTGTTCTAGCATGTCTAATATTTCTTTTTTCGTATCCTGCATTTTTGATGATTCTCCATGAAGTACAAATACTTCTTCTAACTGCTTTTCAATTGTTAAAACAGGATTTAGTGATGTCATTGGCTCCTGAAATACCATGGATACATCATTTCCACGAACCTGTTCTAACTCAGTCTGTGACATAGTAAGCATATCTTTTCCTTGAAAAAATATATTCCCACCCTGTACCGATGCTTCTTTTGCCAATAGTCTCATAATGGAAAGTGACGTCATAGATTTTCCAGAACCACTCTCACCAACAATTCCTACCATTTCACCTTGTTTTACAGAAAATGAGACATCATCTACAACAGTACGGTAACCATCTTTTTTTGGAAAAGCAATTTTAAGATTTTTAATTCTAAGTAATTCTTCCATGTGTCTCACTCCCTTTCATTTATCAAACTAAATCCAAGTACTGTAAAAATAATCATAAGACCTGGTGCAAGGGCATACCAAGGTGCATTGGTCAGATACGCCTGTGCCTCTGACAGCATTCTTCCCAAGCTCGGATCTGGCGGCTGAACCCCTAATCCAAGAAAGCTTAGGGCTGCTTCTGTTAATACGGCATTGTTAAATCCTATTGTAATGGCTGATAATATGATAGGCAGTGTATTAGGAAGTATATGCACAAACATAATGCGAAAATGACTTGCTCCCATAAGCCTAGCATTTTTTACATAATCTAATTCTTTCTGAATCACAAATTCACTTCGCACCACTCTGGCAAAACTAGGAATAAACATAATTCCCATCGCAATGATAATGTTATATCGTCCAACGCCTAAAAAACTAATGAAAACAAGTCCTAATAAGATATACGGAAAAGATAATAAAACATCATTCAAACGCATAACAACGGTATCTAGTATTCCACCAAAATAACCTGTAACAGCGCCAATGAAACTTCCTGCTACGCACCCTATGGCAACTGTACATATGGCTATAAAAAATGTAATTCTGCTTCCTTCCATGACACGGCTTAAGATATCACGTCCAAAATTATCTGTACCGAACCAGTGACTTAAACTTGGAGGCATGTTCTTAATACTGGCTTCCATTGCATTTGGATCGTATGGAGTATAAAAGATTCCCACCATAACAAGCAACAGGACTGCCAACATCATACACATTCCAATATAATATTTTTTACTTTTCTTTTTCATTGGTCTACCATCCTTTATACGGTTTCTTTCACTCGTGGGTCTAATACCTGATATAAAATATCCACAATACCGTTTAATACGATTACGATTGTTGCAATATAAAGTATAATTGCCTGCACAACTGGATAATCTCGACTTGAAATCGAAACAACAAGGAGTCTTCCAAGCCCTGGGAGACTAAATACTGGCTCCAAAACAATACTTCCTGCTAAAACCTCAGCAAGAATCATTGCAAGAAACGTAATAACTGGAATTAGTGCATTTTTAAGCACATGGTTATATAAAATGTTCCGTTCGCTGTTTCCTTTCCCTCTTGCAGTTCGTACATAATCCATTTTCATCTGCCTTATCACAGACGTTTTTAAGAACTTCACAACCATAGCAATCTTAGGAATTGAAATTGCGACAGCTGGATATATGATATATGAGAAATATCCTGACACACTCTGTTTCATGGGAATATATGCTCCTGGCTGAAACCACCTAAAAACAATTCCGAATACCAGACAGATTAACATTCCCAAAAAGAAATTCGGTATGGACATGAATACCTGGTTTAATGTAGAAATAACATGATCCCACATTCCACCTTCATGTCGTGACACAAACAGTCCAAGAGGAATTGAAATCGCTAGAATGAGCACAATTGATAGTAATCCTAATCCTACTGTAACTGCCATACGGTCTGATACTAAATCGGTAACTGGAACATTGTATTGATAAGATGTTCCAAAATCACCTTGTATTGCATGAACAAACCAATCTCCGTAACGTTCTGGGAGACTCTTGTTTAATCCATATTCTTCTTCTAAAGCTTTTATCTGCTCTGGTGATGCATCCATTCCCATTTTAGACAACATGCTATTTCCCGCAACTACCTCAAAAGCTAGAAATGCAATAACTGAGACTAAAAATAAGGTTACTATCATGGATGTCACTTTCTTCCCAATCCACTTCATCGTATTAATCCATCCTTTACTTACACAAAAGACCACGAAAAAATGCTAGACATCTCCATGTCCTGGCACTTTTCATGGTCTTTGGCTAAATGCTATTTCTCTACAAAATACATGCTAGACATGTCCTGCACATATACAGGATAGAATTGATAACCGCCTAATTTCTTATTCACCGCTACACATTTAGCAGGGTCTTGTATATAAACTGACGCTGCATCTTCCGCTAAAATTTCCTGTAGTTTTTTATAATTCTCAACTTTTTCAGTTTCATCTGTTGTAGATACCGCTTTCTCTAATACCTTATCATACTCTTCATTACTGTAATTAACAAAGTTATTATTGGCTTTGGAGTCGTAACGATCTAAGATATCCTTTGGAGCTAAGTTTCCATCTAAACCAACGATAGTAGCTTCATAGTTACGAGCTTGATAAACATCGCTTAACCATGTTGACCAGTCAACTAGATTCAGTTTTGCTGTTACACCAATTGCTTTTAACTGTTCTACAATTACCTGTACCGTATCAACATGGAACTGATAGTTAGAAGGTGCTGTAATGGTAAATGTTAATCCATCTTCATATCCAGCTTCTTTTAACAGTTCTTTTGCCTTTTCTGTATCTACTTTATATTGTGACGCCATATCTGCATTGTAATAAGCTGCAAGTCCTGGGAACATATTGCTTCCAATGATTGTACCATTACCACCTGCAACCATATCGATAATTGCCTGTTTATCAATTGCATAGTTTAATGCCTGACGAACTTTTATATTATTAAATGGCTCCACTTTATTATTTAAGAATAAACCTTGAACTAGGTTCATGTTACCAATTTCAACATTAAATTGATCTTTTGACAGCTGATTTGCCTGTTCATCTGTTAGATAAGGGAAGATATCAATACCACCAGACTGTAACTCTAAGAATGCAGCGTCTGTACTAGAGCTGATTTTAAATGTTACGTCTTTAATCTTTGGGAATGCTTCTTTATTCCAATATCCATCATACGCTGTCATTACAAAACTTTCTAATGGGGCGTAAGACACAAACTTATAAGGGCCTGTACCAACTGGTGTTTTTTCCTGGTCATTATAGTTAGCAGGAATAATCGCACAGTCAGACTCTGTCATATATGCTAGTAATTCTGTATCAGGAGTGTTTAATGTTAATACAACTGTACTATCATCTTTCGCTTCCACTGATTTTACATTACCTTGAAGTGCTTTATTAATATTAATATCAGAGGACTCACCCTCTAATAAACCACCTGCGCGTTTAATGGAATAAACAACGTCATCTGCTGTGACTTTTTCGCCATTATGGAATGTGATTCCGTCTCTTATTGTAAATGTGTAAACATCACCTTTTTCATTGTCTTCACATTTACTTGCCACAGCTGGATTTAAATTTCCTTTGCTATCTGGTTTTACCAGACCTTCAAATACATTGAACAATACCTCATGAGTTCCTGCCGCAACCGCTTTGTGTGGGTCAAGACTATCAAGATCCTGTGTAATTCCTACCACAACTGAACCACTATTTCCATCATTCTTATCGCCTCCGCAACCGCTGAGTGCAATAGACATTACAAATGTAAATGCCAAGAATAATATCATATGTTTTTTCATTTTTCTTATCCTCGTTTCTACCTAAAATGGTCAATTTGATACTCTAGTATCATATAGCAAAAATATTACATTTGCAATAACTTTTCTTATTATATGACAACATTTTGCGAATGTTATTGGAACATTGCGAAAGACACATATAGTTTTGTTGCAATAATAACTGCTTTTTCGTCAATATTAAATTTATCATGATGATTTGGGTAAGCTCTTCCAAGTGATTCATTCCCTGCTCCCACGAATGCAAACGTCCCTGGCACACGTTGCTGGTATACGGAAAAATCTTCTCCTAGAAACATCTTAGGCTGTTCAACAAACATGTTTTCCGGCAAGACTCTCTTAGCACATTCTAAAGCATACTCGGTTACTTTCTTATCATTCATAACCTCTGGATGAAGAGAACGCTGATAATCTACATGAACTTTAGCACGATATGATGCTGCTGTGCTTTCAGCGATCCGATGTACTGCATTTTCGATTAGTCTTCCATCCTCATGTGTAAAGGTGCGCACTGTTCCACGTATGGTTGCTTCTCCTGATATGATATTGTGAGCAGTACCAGAAACGAACTTACCTACTGTTAATACTGCAGAGGCGTTAGGGTCTAATTCACGACTGACAACAGTCTGCAAGTTCATCACTAATGCTGCTCCTGCTACTGTTGCATCTACGCATTGCTGTGGCTTTCCTGCATGCCCCGCACGTCCTTTTAAGTGAATCTCAAAAATATCGGTTGCCGCCATTCTTGGTCCCTCTTGAATATTAACAATTCCACAAGGTATATCTCCAAATACATGTAAACCGAAGATTTCTTCTACATCATCTAAATGTCCATGATCACTAATTAACTTGGCACCCTTACAATTTTCTTCTGAAGGCTGAAAAATTAATTTTACTGTGCAATTTAACTCCTCTTCATATTTCTTTAAAATTCTTGCTGCTCCAAGGAGAGATGCCATGTGTGCATCATGTCCACAAGCATGCATGACACCTTCGTTTTGAGACTTATAACTTACTTCTGTACTTTCAGTAATTGGAAGAGCGTCCATATCGGCTCGCAACGCAATTACTTTTTCCCCTTTACCTACAAAGCCGATTACACCTGTTTCTCCAACCTTGATAAATGGGATTTCCATGTCTCTTAATTCTTCTTGTATACGTCTCGAAGTTTCAAACTCCTGCATTCCTAGTTCTGGATGCATGTGAAAATGCTTTCTTAAGCGAACCACATAATTAGAAAGCAAGTCTGCTTCTTTGTTTATATCCATAATATCTCCATTTCTATGTACTTCATGTGTACGGTTACATTAATCTTTATACGCCGATAGTGTAACATAAATTTTAGATTTAGAAAAGCATAAAAGGAGCCTTTGCTCCATAAGTTTTTTATACTCATTTTGCAAAAGCTCCAATATAAATTCAAACTCTTTTTATTATGAATTACTTAATCAACTGACCATCATAATAAACTTCTACATTTCCTTCTTTGAAGTTTGTATAACTTGACCAGTCTTCCTGGTTCCATCTTACTTGAACGTTTAATGTTCCAGCATCAATCATATAAACTTCATCGAAAGAAAGTTCTAAGTATCCATCTCCAAATGTACCTTTTACATTAGAAGAATAGTTTACATAGTATGGTGCTGTGCTTAAGGACAGACCTGCACTATCACACCAGAACTGCTGTGCTTTGTTACCATCTTTAGAGTAGTTGTAACGGATAGTAAGTTTGGATAAATCAAATGCTTTTTTTCCTCCATTTGTAATAGAGTAAACCTGCGAAATATTACCACTATGATTTGTTGTAACTTCAACCTTAGGATTGATTCCATCTACTGGTGCAACACTTGGTGCTGGTTCTTCACTTGGTTCTACACTTGGTGTTGGCTCT